>ERZ1645187.250-NODE-250-length-52521-cov-15.108280_pt1 | contig 52521 bp, 59 predicted proteins | sample MGYA00575352_ERZ1645187 | MGnify/ENA primary metagenome ERZ1645187 (study PRJEB40837, sample SAMN11349314) | freshwater sediment metagenome | isolation source: river sediment | host: Sediment | place: India: Wazaribad , New Delhi | collected 2017-02-21 ... | reverse complement strand
CCGGCGCTGACCGACGACGACCTCGCGCGCCGGCTGGCGACGCTGGTGCGCAACGCCGAGCCGTCGCCTCCGGCGCAGCCCGAGCCGGCCCCGGCCGAGCAGCCGCTGCCGGCCTACCGGATGTCGGACGAGGACGCGCAGTTCCTCGCCGCCTACGAGCAGGAGTGGCCCGACATCGCCCGCGCCGAGACGTTGAAGCGCCAGCGCGACATGTATAACCTGACGGTCCACGTGTTCCGCGAGCTGGCGGCGCGCTACGACCCCATGCTCGCACATGTGGCCGAGCTGTCGGACGCCCACCAGCTCGCCCAGCTCCGCGAGCGCGTCCCCGACTACGCCTCGGTCGCGCGCGAGCAGGTGCTCGACTGGGTGGGGCGCCAGCCGCCCTACCTGCGGGCGGCCTACGAGTATGTGGTCAAGCAGGGTTCGGCCGACGAGGTGGCCCACCTGATCGAGACATGGCGCAGGGAGACCGGCGCCCCGACGCCCGCTCCGGCCGCTCCGGCCGCATCCGCGTCGCAGACGCCCGCTCCGGCCGCATCCGCGTCGCAGACGCCCGCCCCGGCGGCGCCCGCGTCCGCCCCGACCGAGGCGCAGCGCCGGGCGGTGGCGGCGCTCGCGCCGGTGCCGTCCAAGCGGTCGACGCCGGCCGCCGGGACCGACCCGAACAACTTCGACGGGGCGTTCGCCGAGTTCGCCCGCGCGGACCTGTAAAGCTCTCGCGCACATCGCACGAGGTAATTGGAGTATCGAAATGACATACGTAGACAGCGCGTCGGACGACCGCATCGTGAACAACGTCATGCGTCACCAGTATCGGGTCCTGAACGACGCCGAGAAGGCGACGATGGTGGCGGTCAAGGACAGGGGCGCGGAACTGCTCGCGCTCATCAAATCGCTCGGCGCGAGCCGGGAACTGTCGATCGCCGCGACCAGGACCGAAGAGGCCGTCATGTGGGCGGTCAAGCACATCACGGCGTGAAAGCCGTGGGCTTCGGGCGCACGCCAGCGCCCAAGCCACTTTACACCAACGAGTTGTGGTGATAGTCGGGAGTGGCTGGTTGCGGCGAGCCGCCACCCCGACCATCCAAGCGGTCGGTGCGTCGGCCCTGGTCGTGGCGACCTGTCTCGGTTTCACTCTGACAGGGGCTGAACATCATGTCCGTCGTCACCTATGGCGATATTTCGCCCGCAGTCGCCGCTTATTCCGTCGTGCGGATGCTCAAGCGCGCGATCCCCTACCTCCAGCTTGAGCGGTTCGGCCAGACCTACCCGCTGCCGACCAACTCGACGCAGACCGCCAAGTTCCGCCGCTATTACCTGGCCGGCGCGACCGGCGCGGCCGGTCCGAACGGCGGCGGCGTCAACGGCGCGGGCGCGCCCTACTCGATGCCGCTGGCGACCACGCCGCTGGTCGAGGGCGTCACCCCGTCGGGCAACTCGCTCGCGGTGCAGGACTACACGGTCACGCTCGCCCAGTATGGCGACTTCGTGACAATCACCGACGTGATCATGGACACGCACACCGACAACGTGCTCCAGCAGGCCACCGACATCCTCGGCGAGCAGGCGGCGCAGACGGTCGAGGCGCTGCGGTTCAACGTGCTCAAGGCCGGCACCAACGTGTTCTACGCCAACGCCGTGGCGGGCCGCACTTCGGTCGTCGCGACGATCACGCTCGCCGACCAGCGGCGCGTGACGACGGCGCTGAACCGCCAGAACGCCAAGAAGATCACCCAGGTGGTGGCCTCGACGGCGGATTTTGGCACGAAATCGGTCGAAGCGTCCTACATGGCCGTGTGCCACCCGGACCTCGAAAGCGACATCCGCAACATCGCCGGCTTCAAGGTGGTGGCCGATTACGGCCCGCACACGACGCCGATGGAAGGCGAGATCGGCTCGCTGGAGCAGGTGCGCTACCTGACCTCCACGATGATCGCGCCGTGGGCGGACGCGGGCGGGGCCAAGGGCGCGATGCGCTCGACCTCCGGGACCAACGCCGACGTGTATCCCATCCTGATCTTCGGGCGCGACGCCTTCGGCCTCGTGCCGCTCAAGGGCAAGTCCTCGATGACCCCGATGGTGGTCAATCCGAAGCCGGCGCCGGGCGACCCGCTCGGCCAGCGCGGCACGGTCGGCTGGAAACTGTGGACCTCCACGGTCATCCTCCAGGACGCCTTCATGGCGCGCCTCGAAGTCGCGGCCACGGCCTGATCCTCCTGACGGGCGCATCGCGCGCCCGTCGTCCCTCTCTTTCTGCGGAGCGGCCACATGGCTATCGACATCATCAACAGCGGCGTGAACTCGGGCGGCGTCGTCAACGTCGCGACCGGCACGTTCACCGGCAACGGCAACGACAAGCGGATCGAACTGGGCTTCAAGCCGCGCTACATCTTCGTGCTCAACGAGACCGACGGCGTGGGGTGGGTCAAGCTCGGCACGATGGCGGCGGCCAACACCTTCAAGCACGCGGCGGAGGCCAACACGGTCGACACGGGCAGCGCGATCACGATCGTCGACGAGGGCGCCGGCAAGGGCGCGTTCGTCGCGGTCGCGGCGACCGTCCCGAACGCCAAGGTCATCCACTGGGTGGCGCAGGGCTGAACGAGCTTCCTCCCGAGGGGAGCCGGCGCGCATAGCGAGCGCCGTTGGCGGGGAGCGGCGACACTCCCCGCCATTTTTGCAGATAGGGGCTGACGATGGGCGAATGTATCGAGATCGAGAAGGCCGAGAACGGCTACATCGTCGAGGTCCACGACCCGAAGATCGTGAGGGAGAACCAGAAATCCGGCGCCGGCTGGCGCGATCCCGACCGCTACTTCCTGTTCAACACATGGGAAAAGGTTGTGGAGTTCCTGCGCAAGAATGGCGACAAACTATTCGCCGAGGGCGACTATGACGCCGCCTTCAAGGCGATGGTCGCCGAGGCGAAGGACGACGACGAAGGAGACGACGGTTGAGCAGGTCACTCCCCGACATGGGCGCGCCCAATACGCAGTTGAAGCCGGGGGCCGAGCGCAAGGCGCCGCCGGTCGAGCGCACGATCCGCATCGTGCTCGAAGAAAACAACGACATCCCGCGCAACGGGCTGTTCCTCGGGCTCAACGGCCGCAACTGGATGTTGCAGCCGGGCGTCGAGGTCGACGTGCCTGTGGGCATCGTCGAGATTTTGAACAACGCGATCGAGAGCATCCCTGTGATCGAGCCGCAGACGCAGAAGGTCACGGGTTTCCGCAACCGCCTGCGGTTCCCTTATCGGCGCGTCGAACGGGTCGATCTCGACGCTTGAAGGATGGGCCATGAAGGTTCGCGAGCTGCTGCGCATCCTCCGCGAGGACATGCTGCACGACCACTCCGCTCGCGTGCCGGACGCATCGGATGACGATCGCCTGTGGAGCGACGCCACGCTGGTGCGCTATATCGACGAAGCGCAGCGCCGGTTCGCCCGGCGCTCGCTGATCCTGCGCGACGCCACCACGCCCGAAGCGACGCGCCTCAAGCTGGTCGCGGGACAGGCGCACTACAAACTGCATCAGTCGGTGCTGGCGGTGGTCTCGGCGAAGTTCGCCAACGACGTGGGCGACCTGACGCGCGCCGGTCACTCGATGTTCTCGACCGCGATCGCGCCCGACATGCGAGTGTTCGACCCGGCGTATTTCTCGTCGCTGCCCGACGCCAAGCCGATCGTCTACACGACGGACGAGGAGATCGCGCGCGACGACGACGGCTTCATGGTCGCGCCGACCATGCGGTTCTACCCGACGCCGAGCGCCGCGTTCGACAACGCCGAGGTGCGGCTGCGCGTGGTGCGCCTGCCGCTCGACCGCCTGTCGCCGACGCTGCTCGATATGGAGCCGGAAGTCCCCGAGGACTATCAGATCGACATGCTCGACTGGGCGGCCTATCTGGCGCTGCGCATCGTCGACCTCGATCAGGAGGCCCCCGCCCGCGCCGAGAAGTTCGCCGCATCGTTCGAGGCGCACGTCAAGGCAGCGCGGCAGGAGCTGATGCGCAAGGTGTTCACGCCCACCCACTGGGGCTTCGGTCGCGGCGGATGGGGCGGCTACGCACGATAGAGGCGACGATGGCCAACGACAGCTACGACGAATATCTGGCGGCGCTGCGCAAGCAGGCCCCGACGCCCACCGGGACGGCGCTGGACCTGCGGGCCAAGCTGTTCGGGACGGGTCCGCGCGTGCCGCTGCCGACCCCGGACCCGCGCCCCAAGACGCCCCACGGCAAGGGCGCCGACGCGAGCGGCGCGCTCCCGCTGCCGCAGATGGCGCTGGTCGCCCTGCCGCCCGAGACGACGGCGCCGATCCCCGGCTACGCCGAAGGGACGAGCGACGTGCGGCCGATGTCCGAACGGTGGTTCGGCGCGGTTCGCGACGGCGTGCGCGGCGTGTCCGCCGACCTTGAGAGCGGCAAGATCGCGCGCGGCCTCGGCGGCATGGCGCGGATGATCCCGGCCACCCTCGGGCTGATCCCCGGCGCGGGCGTGGCGAAGGCGGTGGAGACGATCGCGCCGCCCGTCCAGAACTTCTGGCAGGGCCTCGCCAACACCCGCCCTGCGCCCGCCGTCGCCGCTCCGGTGGTCCCGGTCGCGCAAGCGCCTGCCGCGCCGCAGGCCAAGGCGCCTGTCGCGGCGCCTGTCGCAGCGCCTGCCGCAGCGCCTGTTGCAGCGCCCGCCCGGCTCGGCGGGTTTGAGGGCCTGACGCTCGGCCAGGCGCAGCAGTTCGCCCGGCTGTTGGCCGCCGCGCCCACGCCGCAGGCGGTCGCCGGACGCGCGCTGGTCGGCCTCGGCGAGAAGCAATTCGCCGACAGCCTCGACAGGGCTCGGAACCAGAACGAGCTTGAGGCCGCGCGCGCCGCCTACAAGCACTACATGGACCAGATCGCCTTCCCGAAAGTGGGCGAATTGGGCGGCCTACAGAGCCTGGCAGGCGGCGGTATCCGATAGATGGTGGATTTCAGCCAGCTCCCCTCCATGCCCTTCGTGGTCGAGCCGCCGCGTCAGCGCGACGGGTGGCTCGGCCCTGGGTTGCGGGCCGGCGCGCACGAGCTGGTCGGATCGCTCGGCGGCGCGCTGGAGGCCGGCGCGCGGCTCGTGGGCGCCGACAGCGTGGCCGACTGGGGTCGCGATGTCGCGGTCTCGCGCGCCGCGCAAGCGCAGGCGGCGGGCCGTCCCGACCTTGAGGACAAGTGGGGGCCGACGGCGATCGGCTACAAGGTGGCCAAGACGCTGCCGTCGCTCGGCGCGACGCTTCTGGGCGCTGCGGCGTTCCCTGCGGCGGCGGTCCCTGCCGCCGCTGCGCGGATCGGCGCGGCGGCGCCTGCGGTCCTTGGCGGCGGGTCGGCCGAGGCTGGACTGCTGCTGGCCAAGCAGGCGCTCGGCGCGACGGCGGCGGGCTTCCCGACGATGGTCGGCGGCAACATGGAGGCCGCCCGCTACGGAGGCCGCACGCCGGACAGGGCGGACGCTGCGGCGGCGATCGGCCTCGCGGTCCCACAGTCGGCCGTCGGCGCGGTGGCGCCGGTCGGCCTGATGCAGAGATGGTCGTGGGGCACGGCCGAGAACATGGCCAAGCGCGCGCTGACGGGCGCGGCGGTCATGGGGCCGACGATGGGCGCGCAGAGCGCCGTCAACACGGCGCTGACGCAGACGATGGGCGACCCGAACATGTCGGTGCGCGACCGCGCCGCGCAGGTGGTCGACAGCTTCCTGACGGGCATGGTGACGGGCGGCGTCACCGCCGGCGCGCTGCATGCGGTCTCGCCGCGCAGGCCCAAGGTCGACCAGAAAACGACCAACGACGATCTGGCGGGCGCGGTCGACCGGCAGATGGGCCGGGATACGCCCGACCGGCAGATGGGCCGGGACACGCTCGATCGCGTCTATGAGCCGACGAGCGACAAACTCCAACAGAAGTCCGATATGTTCGGCGGGCTGGAGGATCAGACGGCGCCGCAGATGGCCGACCAGCCGCCGCGCCCCGTCCCGGATGTCACGCCCGATCCGCTGAGCATGGGCCTGCCCGGCATCGAGGACCGGGCGGCCTTCGTGTCGAAGTGGCAGAACATCCTGTCGCCGGCCAAGGACGGCCAACGGTCGTCGATCGTCCACCCCGGCGTCGACTTCATCAACGCGCAGGGTCTTGCGTCGGACGCCGACCTTGCCCATGCGCTGGTCCAGACGGGCTTCAAGAAGCCGCCGAAGTGGATGGCCGAGATTGGCCAGAAGCTCGGGTTGCTCGACGCCAAGGCCAAGCCGATCGACCTTGACGCCGAAGCCGCGCGGCTCGACGCGGCGATGGTCGCGGCGCGCGACAGGAACGACGCGACGGCGCTCAAGGCGCTGGTCCCGCAGGCGCAGAAGATCGCTGCGACGCGGGGCTTGGTGCAGGAAGGCGCAAGCAGTGCGGCGCGCCGTGCGGAGGCGGCTCGTGCAGAGATTGAGGCGGCGACACGCCCGCCGGAGCCGATCCGCGAGGAGTTTACACGACAGCCGGAGTTGTTCTCCGATCCGGCGCAGCCCGCCGATGTCCGGGCCGCGCAAGAAGCTGCACGTCAGGAGCTGGTCGCCAGAGGCACGGCGGACGCGCCGTCTCTGTTCGCGGTCGAGGGCGAGCGTGTGGCGACACGCCCGCCGGAGCCGATCCGCGAGGAGTTTACACGACAGCCGGAGTTGTTCTCCGATCCGGCGCAGCCCGCCGACGTTCGCGCGGTCGAGGATGTGCAGCGGGCGCGTGTGGAGGCCGCACGTCGAGCGTTGGTCGCCGAGGGCACGGGCGACGAGCCATCGTTGTTCGCGACGCCGGAAGAAATCTTGCGCGCGCGGCACGACGAGTTCATGGCATCGAAGGGAGACCTCAACAAGTTGGGGCCTGCCGGGCGTCAGGCGCGGCAGCAGTTCTTCGATGCGTCGTTGCCGACCGACGACGTGCAGCTCACGCGCGCCGTCAACGACGCGATCGCGCAGGTGGACGCCTCGGGCAAGAGCCGCCTGCCGAACTGGCTGCAAGACCTCGCGCAGCGCACGGGTCTCGTCGATGAGGCCGGCGCGACCCGCGACATCGCCGCCGAGATCGCGGCCAAGGACGCGCAGATCGCCAAGCTGGCGGGCAAGGACCAGCCGGGCGCGATCAAGCGGCTCGCGCGGTTGCAGGCCGAGCGCGAGGAATTGTTGCGGCTCAAGCAGACGCACGACGCGGCGCAGCAGCCCGAGGAGCGGCCTGCGGTCGCCGAGACGCAGGTGGACATGACCGAGCCGCGCGGCCAGCGCGCGCCGGAACCGTGGACGCTGGACGAGCAGAATGAGGCGTTCCGCGCGCTGTCGAACGAAGAACGTCCCTATTGGCTCCAGGACATGGAGCCGAACACGGCGCCGGAAGGCCGGGGGCAGGCCCCCGAAGGCACTCAGTCGGTCTCTGTCAAGCCTGTCAAGGCGTCCGCATCCCGGCGCACGCAGGTGGACGTGGTGGAGCCGCACACCCGGCTCGACCGGGAGTTGAAGCGTGCGACCGATCCGATCTTCGAGGCGCTGGAGGCCGATCGGCTTCCGGCCGAGCTGCGCGCGAGGGTCGAGCGCGCCGTCGGCCCGCTTGCCGAACAGACGCATCTGTCGGACGCGCAGATCAAGGCGATCCGCGAGGCGAGTGAGGCGCTGAACGCGCACGATTACGCGCTGCGCAAGACGCAGGATGAACCGGCCAGCGCCCGCGAGCCCAAGGTCGAGCCGGCAAACGAGCCTGCCGGCGAACGTGCGTGGCTCGACCGACACGCCGCTGATCTGGGCGGCGATGTGGTCTACGCCGACGATGGTCACGGCCTGATCCGCACGACCAACAAGGTCGGTGACACGATTTACGTGCCGGTCGATCGCGCGTCCGGCGCCCGCGCGCGCGTGGATGTCGATCAGGCCAAGCCTGGCTGGATGACGCCCGATGTGCGGCGGCGTCTGCGCGCGGCGGCGGCCAACGAGCGGCGCAAGGATGTCGTGGCGGCGCAGCGCGCGCCCGACGGCCCGTTCACGGGCGCCGAGCGCAATGTCGTGAAGTCGGACAGCGTGCCGAACGCTGCGGTAGGCTACGTGCATGGCCTCATGAAGCTGCTCGGGCTCGGCGATGTGCGCACGATGGTGGTCGATCCGCGCGACATGATGTCGCCGGACGCGCGTGAGCGATACAACCTGCACGGTGATCACGCGCGGGCGCTCAAGGCGAGCCTTGCCGGCACGGATGGCGAGGTGCTGTCGTTCGGGCCGCGAGGCAGGGATTTCGCAATCTCGGTCGATGGTCAGCTTCCCGCGCACAAGCGCGTCGAGATCATGGCGCACGAGGTCGGGCACATCGTCAAATATACGGCGTTCGACAGCGCCACTCCGGGGATGAAGTCGGAGATCATGCGCGCGCACGCGGAGTGGGTGGCCAGGACGCACAGCGTGACCGCGCGCGAATTGATCGAGTCCGTGCGCAACCGCGAGATGGCGAAAGAGTTGATCGACACGCTGGGCGACCGCGCCGATCAGCCGGCGAAGAACCTCGGTGAGACGTATTCGTATCTGACGAGCTTCGACGAGTTCTTCGCAGACCATGTCAGCCGGTGGGCGACGACGGACGCCAAGCCGCGCACGCTGGTCGACAGGTTCTTCAAGCGCGTGGCGGACAAGATGCGCGAGCTGGTCTCGGCGATCACCGGCACGCCGTTCGCCGACCGGATGTTTCTGCCCGATCCGACTGTCAAGAGGTTCCTCGACAGTATGGGGCCGGGCAATCCGGTCGAGTGGGCGGGGCGCGGGGATGTGCAGGCCGAGGCGCGCGCGACCGCGCAGCCCAAACCTGCCAACCTCGACCAGTCGAACGATTTTACCGGCCGTGCGTTTGCAGGCGCGAAGATTGTCGGCGACAAGATCGAGGCGCATGTCGGCAAATACGGCACGGCCGATGTGGGCCACGGGCTGCGCAAGCTGCTCTACACGGTGCTGACGCCGGCTGCGATCGTGCGCGACGTGACGCGCATCCTGCCGGAAGCCGCCGCGATCCAGAAGGTCGCGAGCGACGTGACGGCCGCCAAGAACGTGCTGGCGACGACCTTCTCGCAGGTCATCAAGCAATACCGCGTCGCGCCGAAGAAGGTGCAGGATTTGCTGCCGCAGGTGGCCAACGCGACTTATTACGGCCTCGACCCGACGAAGCCGCTGGAGCCGCAACTGGTGGCCAAGCCGGACGCGAGCGCCGATGCGATCGCTGCATGGAAGTCGGGCAACGCGGCCTACCAGGCGATGCGGCAGGCCGGCGCCGGCAACATGGTCCCGGATATGCTCGCCAACCACAGGTCGGAGCTGCTGCTGACGGCCGCCAACAGCGTCGACAAGGCGATCCACGCGATTGCGCCGGATGCGCAGATCGCGCTGCCGGGCAACGCGCTCGACCGCTATCGGTTGCAGGCCGACCTGCACGGCAAGCCGCAGGAGGTGGCCGAGTTCTTCCGCGCCGACCTCCAGCAGCGCCGCGACATCCTTGCGGAACTGGTCGCCGCCAGGCGCGCCGAGTTCGCCGAACTGCCGAAGGGCGCGCGTCGGGCCGCGCTGCGCGGCATCAAGCTGCCGATGATGGAGCTTGCGAGCGCCGACGCGGTGTTGAAGGACCAGACGCCCTACTTGCACCTCGGGCGCAAGGGCGACTTTTTCGTCGCCGCCAAGCTGGCGTTGGGCGAGGACGGCAAGGTCTCGAAAGAGACGATGCAGCGCGTCGGCGACATGCTCGCCGAGCGCGGTTTCGGCGATCTGCTGATCCACTCCGGGTTCGACGACCAGGCGACGTTCTTCGCGCGCACCGAGACGGTGAGGCAGGCCGAACAGCTTCAGAGGGTGCTGGAGGATGCGCGTGCGCAGGGGTTGATCGACAAGGATCACTCGATCTCGTCGGGTATGCCGAAAGACATGAGCGTCGAGAAGTCGTTCGTGCGCGATGCGCTCCAGCGCGCGTTCGAGCGGTTGCGTGGCGTCGAGTTCGAGGGCGAGGGCGACGAGGCGTCCGGCGCGAACAAGATGCAGGGCGCGATGCTCGGCGAGTTGGGGCGTGTGCTGCTCGACACCATGCCGAAGTCCGACATCATGCTGGTCCAGCGCGATCGCAAGATGGTCCACGGCTCGTCGTCGCGGGCGATGGACAACTACGCCTTTCGCGCCACGCTTGGCATCCACGCGATGGCCGAGAGCGCATACTCGACGGCGCGCGCCGTGGCGGTCGACGCTGCACAGAAGAAGATTTTCGAGTTGAAGGCGGCAGGCGACATCCGCAAGACGGTCCATGCGCAGCAGGCGCTCGACGCGTTGATCTCGCGGCCGTCGATCGAGCCGAACCGTGGCATCGACATGGCCAAGGGGACGATCAACTCGTTCTTCCTGATGGCGTCGCCGATGTATGCGCTCCAGCAGGTGGCGCAGCCGATCCTCACTGCGCTGCCGGAGATCGGCAAGGTCCGTGGGTTCGCCAAGACGGCGCAGGCGATGATGGGGCAACTGCCCGTCGCGCTGAAGGTCATGAAGGCCGCGTGGGCGCTCGACAACCCGACGGCGCAGTTGTCGGTCGAGCGGCTGACACGGAATGGCGTCGATCGCAAGACGGCGCAGTATCTCGTCGACGTGCAGGCGCGCGGCGGCATCGGCATGAACGGCCTCGTGCATGAGATGACGCAGGCGGTGCGCGATGTGTCGACCAGTCGCGCCAGCAGCCTGCTGACGCTGGCCAACGCCACGTCGACTTATGCCGAGACCACCTCGCGCGTGTGGACGGCGCTGACGGCGCGCGCCATGCACGGCGACAGGCCCGGCGTCGCCGACTACGCGGCGAATGTGATCGCCAACAGCCTCGGCGAGTTCGGCGGACACGCCACGTCGCGGCTGATGAGCGGCGGCACGTCGACGCTCGGCGGCGCGGGGCGCATCATCTCGCAGTTCCAGCACTACCCGACGATGCTGCTGAGCAAGCTCTACAACGAGGTCGGCGACGCCTTCGGCAAGGGGCGCTCGGCCGAGGAGCGGGCGCAGGCGCGCAAGTTCCTTGCGGGGCATCTCGCGGCGATGACGGTGGTCGCCGGCACGCTCAACTTCCCCGGCGCGCAGTTCGTCACCGGCGCGGGCAACAAGCTGCTCGGCCTGTTCGACGGCGAGGATCACGACCTTGAAGGGAGCTACCGGGGCTTCCTCAAGGACGTGCTCGGGACCGACCTCGGCGAGGCGCTGGCGCGTGGCGCGCCGCGCCTGCTCGGGCTCGACATGAAGTCGCTCGGCGAGGGTGAGATGCTGCCGTTCACCAAACTGGTGAACGACAAGCGCCGGTGGGAAGAGGTCACCAAGGACTGGTTGGCCGACCTGACTGGTCCGGCGCCCAACACGATGGCGCAGTGGGTCGAAGGCGGCCGCGACATTTTCGACGGGAATTACCTGCGCGGAATGCAGAAGCTGCTGCCGACGGCGCTGCGCGGCCCGGCCGACGCCTACATGATGGCGCAATACGGCTACGAGACCGCCGACGGCAAGCCGTTGCCGATCACGCCGACGAGCGCGGATGTGGTCAAGCGCGCGTTCGGGATGCAGCCGGCCGACCGGGCGGCCTACCGCGAGATGGCGCACGCCAACTCGCAGGCGCAGGCGGCGCTCGAATACCGCACGTCGACAATCCGCAACAACCTCTTGCACGCGATCCGCCACAACGATAACGACAAGTTCCAAGCGTGGGCGACGAAGGCGAACGATCTGGCGCGGTCGCACCCGACGCACCCGATCCTGCCGACCATCGCGCAGTCGGTGCAGACGCAACTGCGTCAGGACGCGATCGCGCGCGCGACGGGTCTGCCGACGGGCGTGCAGGTGAACGACATCCAACGCCGCAAGGCGCTCTACGGATACCAACAATAGGGGGTTCCAATGGCAGCAGCATTCCAGAAGTTCAATGCGTTCACGCAGGACCTCGCGCGCAAGGTTCACGACCTCGGCGCAGACAACATCTACCTGATGTTGACGAACACCGCGCCGAGCGCGGCCAACGCCGTCAAGGCCGACATCACCGAGATCGCCGCCGGCAACGGCTACACGGCGAACGGGCTCCAATGCCCGGTGACGAGCTGCACGCAGACGGGCGGCGTCCTCAAGCTGGTGTTGTCCAACCCCGGCGCATGGACTGCCTCCGGCGGCTCGATCGGCCCGTTCCGCTACGCTGTGCTCTACAACGCCACGCCGGTGTCGAAGCCGCTGATCGGTTTCTACGATTACGGCTCGGCGGTGACGCTTGCGGCCGGCGAACAGTTCCAGGGCACGTTCGACGCCACCAACGGCGTGCTGACGATCACCTGACAGGCATACCGCGCGATCGGCGGTCCGCCGATCGCGCATCCACGCGCAACGATGGGGACGACGATGGCGCTGCTGCATATGGACGGGTTTGACAGCTACCTCAACCGGGACGACCTGAACTGGACCTACTCGGGCGTCGGCGGCAGCTACATCGAGGTGCAGTCGACATGGGGGCGGTTCGGGGGCGGATGTGTGCGCGTGACGGGCGGGAACATCGTCAAATCGTTGCCGACCGCGCCGCAGGAAATCTGGATCGGCGGCGCGATCAAGCCCACCAACGCCCTCGGAACCAATAATGCCGACCTGTTCTCGTTCTACTCGGCGACCGGGCGCGAAGCGACGGTGTCGCTGGTCCCGAGCACGGGCGTCGTCACGGCGTGGCGCAACAACAACGTCAATCTCGGCTCGTCGGCCGCAGGCGCCATCCCTGCGGACGGCGCTTATCGCTGGGTCGAGGTGCGCTACAAGATGAGCGCGACGGTCGGCGTGGTCGAGGTGTGGGTCGCCGGCGTGCGTGTGCTCAACCTTCAGAACGTCAACACGTCGCAGAACGCGCTGACCGCGCTCGCCTCGGTCTACCTGCTGACCGGCGGGATCGGAACATGGGACATCCTGCTCGACGATCTCTACATCCTCGACACGACGGGCGCCGCGCCGGCCAACACCCGACTGGGCGACAGCCGGATCGAGACGTTGAAGCCTGCGGCCGACGCCACGCCGAACGACGCCACGCCATCGAGCGCCGGCGCGCACTATTTGATGGTCAACGAGAACCAGTGGAATACGTCGAACTACCTGACATTTACGGGAAGCGTGTCGACGAACGCCGAACTTTTCGACATGACCGACCTCGCGACGACGCCGACGGCGGTCCACGGCGTGCGGGTGATCGCCACGTCGCAGAAGTCCGACGCTGGCGCGTCGAGCCTGATCCCGACGATCAAGAGCGGCGCGACGAGCGCCGACGGCGCATCGCAGCCGCTCACCACCTCGTGGACGCAGCAGACATCGCTGCACACGGTCGACCCGGCGACCTCCGCCGCATGGACGATGGCCGGTGTGAACGCCCTCAAGGCTGGCGTGAGGGTGGCCTGACATGACGGACGCCAAGGTCACGACCCTCAAGGCCGAGGTGCTGCGGACCGGCGTGCCGGACGCCAAGGTCACGACCCTCAAGGTCGAGGCGCTGGTGGCGCTCGCGCCGCCGCCCAGAAACAAGCTGGTCGATCTCGCGCGTATGACGACGACGACGACCGGCACGGGCACGATGACGCTCGCGGCGGCGTCCGGCTTCAAGACGTTCGCGCAGGCGGGCGTGGTCGAGGGCCAGACGGTCTCCTACGCGATCGAGGACGGGACCAACCGCGAGGTCGGGCGTGGCGTCTACTCGTCGGTGGGGCCGTCGCTCACGCGCACGGTCATCGCCTCGACCAACAGCGACGCCAAGATCGCCCTGTCGGGTTCGGCCAGCGTGGCGGTCGCTATCCTCGCGGAGGACCACAAACTCGGCGAGCTGAACGACGTGAGCGTCGCCTCGGCGGCGGCGGGCGACCTGCTCAGGTTCGACGGCGCGCAGTGGACGACCGGCCAGGGCGCGCTCGCGGCCAGCACCGACGTGGCGCTCGTCACGCCGGCCGACAAGGACATCCTGCGCTACAGCGCATCGACGGGCAAATGGGCGAACGACCCCGGCATGGACCTCGTGCGCGGCACGACGCAGGGGCCGGGTTACGTGTCGGCGCGTTACTGGCGACTGGCCAACATGACCGCGCCGGGCGCCAACGTCTCGATGAACGAGGTGGAGTTTCACGCCACGACCGGCGGCGCAGCGATCGCGGGGGCGACGTGGACCGCCTCGACGACGTGGGACGGCTCAATGGTGGCGTCGAACCTCGGCGACGGGAATTACTCGACGAGCTGGGCGTCGACCGAGAGCGGCGGCGCCGGCACGACGTGGGTCAGGGCGGTGTTCGCTGCGGCGATCGCGCCGGTCGAGATCAAAATCTGGCCGCGCGGCGGCGGCTACACCAACCAGACGCCGACCAGCATCGCGCTGCAATACTCGGCCGACGGCACGACGTGGACGACGATCCAGACGATCACGACCGCATCGTGGACCGCCGGCGTCCCGCAGGCGTTCGCGATCTCCAAGGTCGCGGGTTTCGGCCCGGTCGGCCTCAAGACGACCGAACTGCTGGATGTCGCGACCACAACGCCAACCAACGGACAGACGCTCGTCTACAACTCGACCACGAGCAAATATGCGCCGGGGACCGTCTCGGGCCTGCCGGCTGGCGGCGCAGTCGGGCAGGTGCTGACCAAGAACAGCGCCACCGACGGCGACGCGGGATGGGCGACGGCTTCGGGCGGGGGCGGTGGAGGCAGCTACGCCGGCTCGATCCTCGCCAAGGACCGCTTCGCGCCGCCACTGGTCGCCGACTTCCCGACGCTGCTCGGAACGAACTCGACCAACCCGAACCTGACGTTCGACAGCGAGACCGGGCTGTATCTCGGGTTCGGCCTGTCGCCGACCGGTGGCGACAACGTGCGTCTCGCAATGCGGTCCATTCCGAGCGGGAACTACACGATCGTCACGCGGATGCGTGGGATGACGCACGGCGCGATCCAATACAACTGGACCGGGATGGTCCTGCGCAACAGCACCAACAACAAGCTGATCGTGTTCGGGATCAATGCGACCGGCGTTGAGGTGCTGCGCTACAGCAGTCAGACTGCGTGGAACGCGACACCGTGGAAGGGCGATGTCCCGATCAACCAGCCTGAGTGGTTCAAGATTGCCTATGACGGCACGTATATCAACTTCTACGTCTCCACGAACGGCAAGAACTGGGTGGCGATATGGCGCGAGACGCCGGCGACGTGGATCACGCCCGATCAGGTCGGCTTCGGTGTGATGGTCAACCACACGGGCAACTGGGTGAACGCCGCCGACAGCGTCAACGAGATCGGGCTGAACATCCTTTACTACGACGACGGCAATGTGCTCGCCAGTAGCCGCGCGGCGGCGACCGTCGCGCTGCCGCTTGGCGCGACACCCCATCGTTACTGGCGACTGACCGACATTGTCTCGCAAGGCGTGCGCGACACGTCGAGCCCGACAGCCACACAGATGCAAGCGAAATGCGCCGAACTGGAGATGCGCGCCACGGTCGGCGGGACGGCGCAGACGCCCACCGGATCGTCGGCGTTCGGCGGCCTGACGCCCTCCGGGCTCTACAACGGTGACACCGCGACCAACGCCTGGACCCAGGCTTACTCGTCGACGGGGGCGTATATGGTGCCGACCTCGATCACTTACGATCTCGGCTCGGCGGTCTACGTGCGCGAGTTGAAAATCTGGAAGGCGGCCGGCGTCGGCACGGCGTCGCAGGGCATCGTCGACTTCCGGCTGTGGTGGTCGGACGACGGCGTGCGTTACATCGAGGCGGGCCGCTACGCGCCGGCATGGACGTGGACGGACGCCAATGAGGGCAAGACGGTCACGGTGATGTGATGCTGGGCGGCGGGGCACTCGGGCAATACGCGCTCGGGCAACTGACTGGAGGCTCCACGGTCCGCACGCTCGACATGGCGTGCGGGGCCTTCACGCTCGCCGGCAATCCGATCACGCTCTCCAAAATCCGCACGTTCGCTTTCGGAACCGGCGCGTTCACGATCACCTCGACGGCGGTCAATCTCGGCCGCGTCACCACGCTGGCGACGGCCCCCGGCGCGTTCGCGCTCTCGGGCAAGCCGATCGCGTTCGTCAAGGGGCGGGGGTTCCTCGCCGGCGTAGGGACGTTCGCCGTCGCCGGTCAGACGGCGGGCCTGCTCTACGCGCGCCGCGCCGAGATGACGGTCGGCGCCTTCACGCTCTCGGGCGGGCCGGTCACGCTGGTGCGCCGGCGCGACGGTTCGACGGCGACGGGGGCCTTCACGGTCTCCGGGCAGGGCGCGCAGTTCGACAAGACCGACGCCCACAACGCGCTCTATCGGTCAGGGACGTTCACGCTTTCCGGCCGGGCGCTCCAGACGATCCGCAGCTACCGGCTCGACACCGGGCGCCGCACGTTCGCCGTCGCGGGCGGCGACATGGCCTTCGCGCTCCTGCGCGGCGGCGTGTTCGACACAGGCGCGTTCACCATCGTCGGTCGCTCGGCGACGCTCACGCGCACCTGGACGTTCGACCTCGCGTCGGCGGCCTTCGCGCTCGCAGGACCGGACGTGCCGTTCGTCGTGCGGCGCACGCTGGCGTTGTCCACAGGAAATTTCGCGGTCGCCTCGCCGGGCGTCACGCTGCGCGCGAACCGCCGGCTGGCGATGGGGGCCGGCGCGTTCGTCGTTCGCACGTTCGCCGTCAACCAGATGTTCCGTGGCGCGTTCACAGTCACGGGCTATCCGGTCACGTTCCGCACGCTGCGCGTCGACACGCTTGGGACGGGCGAGTTCGTGGTCGCAGGCGCCCCGTTCGGGATGCAGGTCACGCGCCCGCTGCGTGCGGACCCGGCGATCTACCGGCTGGTCGGCGGCGCGCTCACAGGCGCGATCGGCAGGGCCGTCGTCGCCTCTCCCGGCGCGATCGCGATCGCCGGGGCTCAGGCGGGCCTCCAGCTCGTTCGGCGGCTCGACATGGCCGTCGGAGCCTTCGAGGTCGCGGGGCCGTCCACGGGGCTTCTGAGGGGCCTGACGCTGGCGACCGACACAGGGCGGATCGTCATCACCGGCGGCGACTGGCGGCGCTGGGCCGGTCGGGCGGTCGTCACCGCCTGGGTAGACTGCCCGGCGGTCGACACGATGCTGGTCCCGACGCGCATCAGCCACGACCTTGAGACGGCGCTGGTCGCCGTGGACCCGCCGGCTACGCCGGTCATCGACGCACTGGTGGAGTGACACATGAAGATCATCCGAGGCTCCGTGGTGCGGTTCCGCGCCACGTTCGTCGATCCGCTCAACGTGGCGCTCGCGCCCACGAGCGCCGCCACGCGCGTCTGGTATCTGGACCGTTCCGGCGCGTCCAAGGTGGACGAGGTGGCCATGACGCAGGACGGGCTGGCGTGGGTCGGCGTGTGGGACACGACGCCGGCGGCTCCCGGCGAGATCGACTGGACCATCACCTGCGCGGGGCCGGTGCAGGGGGCCAAGGACGGTCAGTTCGTGCTGGCGGCGAACAAATCCAACCCTTAACGCAGGATACAACCTGTGGTAGGGAGTTGACACCGAACCGGGCTGTGGGGGCCGAACATGGCTGGCTGGACCATGATCGCCGACTGGCGACAGAAAATCCGTTACTTGTGGTCGATCAGGATCGCGCTGCTGCTGGCCGTCGTGAACGGCCTCTATGCGGCGTGGCCGGACCTGCGCGGGTTCGTCGATCCGGCCGTGTTCGCCTTCGGCTCGACCGCCATGAGCGTCGTGCTGATCGTCGCGCGCGTCACCAAGCAGCCCGGCCTCACGCCAGACTGAGGGGCGCGCGCCATGTCCGACATCTCCGGCCTCCCGCCCCTCGACACATCCCGCCCCCGGCCCCCAGCGTCCGGGGGCTTCGGTTCGTGGTTGAGCCGGCTGTTCGGCAGGCGCACGCTCCCGCCCCCGGCGACGCCTGCGCCGACCCCGCAACCCAAGCCTGCGCCCATCACCCCCCGCACGACCCCCTCGGACACGACGCCGACGACGCCGACGGCGCCCGCCACGCCATCGACGCCGGGCAAGGTCGGCAAGGCTGGCAAGGTCGGCGGTGCGATCGCGCTGGCGACGACGCTGGTCGCGGGGTTCGAGGGCGTGCGGAACTACGTCTACCTCGACATCGGCGGCGTCCCCACAGTCTGTTACGGCGAGACCAAGGGCATCGAGAACCGCTACTACCCGGCGCAGGAGTGTCTGGCCATGCTCCGCGTGCGGGTTGTAGAGTTCAACTCCGGGTTGCGCGATTGCGTGAAAGTCCCGATGCGCGCGACGCGCGAAGCGGCGCTGACCAGCTTCGCCTACAACGTGGGCGTGCGCGCGGCCTGCCGCTCGACCGCCGTCCGGCTGCTCAACGCCGGGCAGGACGAGGCTGGCTGCGATGCGTTGATGGCGTGGAACAAGGTCGCCGGCGTGCCGGTCGGCGGCCTCACCAGACGGCGCTCCAAAGAGCGCGCGCTGTGCCTTGCGAACCGGGACTGACGCCATGCTGAGCAACCTCTTGTTCTGGATCGGCCTGCCTGCGCTGTTTGTCGCGGGCGTGGCAGCGGTGATCTTCCTCCCCGGCGTCGCCACAACGTTGTGGACCGTCCTGAGCACGCAGGCCGGGCGGATCGCGACGCTGTGCGCCGCCAGTCTCGCGCTTGGCTGGTTCGTCGCCGCCCGGATGGACGCCGGCGCGCTGCGCGAGGCCAGAGCCGCCTGCGACGCCAAACTGGCGCAGGTGGACGCCGACAACCGACGGTTGCAGGCCGAGGCCGAGCGGAGCGTGCGGGCGAGCGAGGTCGAGAACCGCAAGCAGATCGAGGCGGCGCTGGAGCGCGCCGAGAGTTCCAAGGCCGTGCTGCTGGCCCAGACCGCCGAGCTGCATCGCAAGCTGGCGGCGGTGGCCGCCGAGGTCGACAAGCGCGGCGTCGACCCCATCTTGATGGACATCATCCGGGGAGGCCGCAAATGAGCCGGCTGGCCGTCGTCCTGATCGCTCTGTCGGCGACTGGCTGCGCCGACCGGCTGGTGACGCTCAAGCCCGCGCTTGTGGAGCGGGCCTACCTGCGCGACCAGTTCCGTCCGGGCGACCTGACTTGCGGCGACGAGCCGTCCGGGTCCAGAGTGGAGCGGCTGTCTCAAGCGTATCGCTACATCATCGACCTGCGTGACTGGGGGCGAGATTGTCGGACGAAACTTGGCGTTGCGCGCGACGCGATCGGACAAGAGAAGTGAGCCTCCAGACCATGATCGAGCAGGCGGGCAACGCGATCTGGAGCGCGGCCGGCGCGGTGGGCGCTGCGCTGACGGCGCTGTTCGGGACGATCTACGTCACGCGCGCCAAGAACCACCAGGCCACGCCGGCGGTGCTGCTGCGGGAATATCGCGAGCTGCTGGCGCAACTCAAGGACGACCTGCGGGACGCCCGCGCCGAGGTGGTCTCGGCCCGCGCGGAGGTCGAGGAGCTTAAGGGCGAGGTGCATCGCCTGCGGGTCGAACTCCAGTCCAGCCAAGTGGCCCTCGAAGCGGCGCAGGAGGCGATGGGCGCGGCGTGGGGCGGAACGCCCAAGACGGTCGCCCCGCACTGGTAGTTCCCGCCAACCTCGTGTAGTGTGCGCCGTCATGGCCCAGCCCCCGCCTGACCTCACGCAGCCGCCGCCGGACAGCCTCGTGCTGGCGGCGTTCGACGGCCTGCGCAACGTGTCGCAGCCCGAGCGCCTGGCGCCGGGCGAGCTGGAGGTCGCCATCAACGTCGACGTGGACGACCGGGGCCAGCTCCGGCGGCGCGTCGGCTACCGCCGCGTCCTGACCGGCGCGGTCCACAGCCTGTTTACGTGCGACGACGGCTCGGTGCTGGCCGTCCACGACGGCGACCTCGGCGTGGTGCTGCCGGACTACTCGTTCCGCCCACTCGGCGCGTTCGTCGGCGACGACCCGCTGGCCTACGTGCAGGTCGGGAACGCGGTCTATTTCTCGTCGCGCGTGACCAACGGCAAGGTGGTCGACGGCGCGCGGGTCGATCGGTGGGGCATCGACGGCGACCTGTGGCTGACCCCGGTCGAGGACACGACCAACGTCGGGCAGGTGGCCGGGCGCTCCATGATGCCGCCGCCGCTCGCCACCGGCCTGTGCTGGAACCAGGGGCGCATCTACCTCGCCAGCGGCCGGCTGGTGTGGGCGACCGACCTGTTCAACTACGAGATGGTCGACCGGGTCCGGGGCTTCTGGCAGTTCGAGGGCGACATCGCCTTCATCGGCTCGGTGACGGCGGGCATCTACGTCGGCACCTCCGAGGGCGTGTGGTATGTCGGCGGCACGTTCCGCGAGCCCAAGCGCATCCGCGTGATGGACGGCGCGGCCATCCCCGGATCGCTCGTGTCGATCCCGGCCGAACTGGCCAATCCGGTGGCCATCCGCCGCAAGCCCGACCAGGAGTTGAAGGTCGGGCTGGCGTTCATGACGGTTCACGGTTACTGCGTCGGCTACGACGACGGGCAGGCGTTCAACATGACCGAAGATAAGTTCCTCTTTCCCGGCGCCGTGCGCGCGCACGCCACGTTCCGGCGCGAGGAGGGGATCAACCAGTATCTCGCGGTGCTCGACAGCGGCGGCACGCCGATGAACACCGCGCAGATCGGCGACTACGTGGACGCCGAGATCGTGCGGGCCGGCGACCGTTGGCCCATCCAGACCGAAGGCGTGCGTATCGGCGACCAGTTCACCATCCAGATCATCTGACGGGGGTTCCAATGTCCAAGCTCATCCTTCCCGGCGACGTGCGCTGCGCCGGCCGCTACGAGGCCCGCATCGTCCGCGCCGGCCGCGTGATCGACGCCTTCGCGTTCGACAACATCGTCGTGACCGAGGGCCTGAACCAGGTGCTCGGCTCCGCGCTCGGCGGCGCGAGCGCCATCACGACGTGGTATCTCGGCCTTTACGAGGGCAACTACACCCCGATCGCGTCCGACACGGCGGCGACCATCGCGGCCAACGCGGTCGAGACCTCGGCCTACGCCGGCGGCGTGCGCCCGACGTGGACGCCAGCGGCGGCGGCCTCCGGCTCGATCACCAACGCGGCCTCGCGCGCGACCTTCACGTTCAACGCCGACAAGACGATCTACGGCGCGTTCATGATCTCGTCGCAGGTGATCGGCGGCACGGCAGGCAAGCTCCTGTCGGCCGCGCGCTTCCCGACGCAGAAGATCGTCGCCAACGGCGACCAGCTCCTGATGACTTATACGTTCAACGCCACCAGCGCCTGAACGGAGCGCGCGCATGGCCACGATCGACGGCGAGATCGTCGAACAGTCCTACCTCGGGCTGGCGCAGACGTTCGGCCTCGGGGTCTCGCGGGCCGAACAGATGTCGCTCGTGGCCTACGCGCGCAACGCGCTCGGCGTGCAGGTGAGCGACAGCCTGTCGCTCGCGCTCGCCCATGTGCTCGACTACCGCCCGGACGCCACCATCGCCGAGGCGCTGGCGTGGGTCGACGCGCCGGCGGCGCAGGCGGTGTTCGCGCCGGGCCTGGTCCACACCGTCAGGCTGGCCGACCTCGCGCAGGCGTTCGGCCATCTGGCGGTGGCCGAGGGCGTCTCGCTGGCGGGCCTTGCGTCCTACGCCATGCACGCCGCCGTGCTGGAGGCGCTGGGGCTGATCGACCCGCTCGCGGCCAACCTCCACACAACCCTGACGCTGGTGCAGGCGCTACGGCTCAACGAGGCGCTTGGTCGGTTCCTTGGCGGCGATGTGACGGACGGGCTTGCGCTCTCGTCCACGGTCGGGCTGGCGGGCCGGCTCTACGCCGCCCCCGCCGAGACCGTCACGCTGGCCGACGCGCTCACGGGCTCGCTGCTGCTGCGGGTGGACCTGCGCGACGGCCTCGACGTGACGGCGACGAGCCTGCTCGCGATGCTGTTCGACGGGCGGATGGTCGAGGGCGTGGCCATCTCTGGAGGGCTGCTGGAGCCTTCGGGGTCGTTCACAGCATGGGCGGTCAACACGCGCACCGGCGCCGTGACCGAGTATCGCGACTGGGCCTTCACCACCTTCGCCACGCTCGGGCGGCGGCATATCGCCGGCAACCGCGAGGGGCTGTGGGTGCTGGAGGGCGCGACCGATCAGGGCGCGAGCATCGCCGCGCGCGTGCGCGGCGGCGCGCTCCAGGTCAACGGCTCGCGCTACACCGGGCTCAAGGCCGTCTATCTCGGCGCCCGAACGGCCGACGCGGCCAACGAGTATATCCTCAAGCTGATCGCCGGCGACGGGCGCGAGTATGTCTACGCGCTGCGGGCGCGCGACATGCGCACGACCAAGATCAACGTCGGCAAGGGCCTGCGCTCGCGCTACTTCCAGTGGGAGCTGGCGAGCCCGGCGGCCGACTTCGACATCGACACGATCGAGTTCGTGCCGCTCCTGTCCACCCGCAGGGTCTGATCCCGTGTCGGTCGCCTCGACGATCGGCGCGGCGCTCGGCGGACCGCCCATCGCGGTGGACATCCGCGTCAACCTCGACCGCTGGACCGACAGCCGTCAGGCCGCCGCCGAGGCCGCGCAGCGCATCATCCACGAGCGGATCGGACAGATCAACCAGTTCCTGATGGCCGCCCGGCAGGAGGCCAACCTGTCGGAGACGGGCTACCTCGCGCGCGAGCGGGATACGACGAGCCTGTGGATGCGCTTCACGCGCAACGGCGCGATCGAGCAACTGGCGCTGGTCGCCCGTCCCGTGTCGGAGCCCGAGAGCGGCGAGACCCAGTCGTCGATGCTGGAGGTCAAGCACGGCATATCGCGCGGGTCCAAGCCGTTCGACTACCGCGACGTGCAGTCCGAGCGGGCGCTGTGGCCGCCGCTGGACGACAACAAGAAGGCGCCGTTGCCGACGTGGTGGCCCGGTTCGTCCCCGGTGTGGGGCGACGGCTACCTGCGCGAGAGCCCCTTCAAGGATGTGGTCGACAACGACGGCGCGCTCGATGTGGCGCTCGATGAGCCCCGGCGCTGCGGCCCGCACGCAGGGGCCATCCTGCACAAGAACGTGATCGGCGCGACCGCCAAGGTCTACTGGGAGGTGGAGCTGGTGAAGCTCCCGCGCTACGACCTGACGCCGTGGAGCCGGTCGCAAGAGCGCATTTACACGATGGACGAGCGCGTGCTCGACACGCCGGTCGGGCGGTGGGAGGAGATGCAGGTCTCGTCCAAATGGCCGCAGGAGCTGTCCGTCTACCGCACGCCTGCGATGGGCGTGTCGTTCGTCGGCGACCCGCCGCCCGCCGACGACCCGATGTATCCCTACGTTGACCGCCTGCCGATGGCCAGCTCGGCCGCATGGGCCGACTACGCACGCTGGGCGCCGAAGAAGGCGCGCGCGGTCTACGTCGCGCCGTTTGCGACGCTGCACGCACAGGTGACGCGCACGCAATACGACGACTATTGGCGGCAGGGTTACTGGGTGGCCGAGGACCACTACGTCATCCGGCGATACAAAAGCTTCTTCTCGGGTTACGGGTTGGGCGCGCCGTTCCCGCAGGACCCGGACACGCACGAGTATCGGGTGGCCGAGGCGAACACATATCACCCGTCGCCGACCGTGCCGAAGCTGGTGCGCATGGCGCCCGATCAGTCGCTACTAGGCTGGTATCTGATGCCGATCGGTTCGGGCAGCAAGCTGTTGTGGAAGGAGCCGCCGGGGTTCCGGCGAGTCCCCGAGGGCGGTCCGCCGGAGGGGCTGTCGTTCCGCACCGAGGGAGTGATCTACGACTTCGACAAGGCCGACCCGCGCAGCGTCCTCGTCGGCGCGGAGTGGTCCGGCGATTACCCTGGCCCGCAGCGATGGGAGTGCGTCGGTGTAATCGGCGGAGGCTATACGATCACCTACACCTACTATACCGACGACGGGTTCCTGATCATCCCGCCCGAGCTCACTGCTCGCACCTACGGGCCTGTGCGGTTCGAGGTCGCTACGCCCACCACCGACGCGCCGATGGGGCTGGTCGGCGACACGTTCGTGCCGCTGGTCTCGGTCGACGGCGACCCCGAGACGATGGGCGGCTACGGCCAGCGGATGCTGGCGTTGCGCGGCCATTACAGCACCCTCAAATCGCTCGACCCGCTGCCGGACGACCCGCTCGACGCGGAGGGCGGCTCGTCGTGGACCGGCAAGCAGATCGAGATGCCGCAGGAGGGCGACATCTACCGGTTCGCCGTCGACTGCGATAAGGGCAAAGTCTGGATCGGCAAGGGCGACCAGTGGATCGCCGGCGGCGACCCGGCCAAGGGCGAGGGCGAGACATCCATGCTGGACATCTACGGGACGCAGCTCGCCAATCTCGCCACGGCCGACTTCGCGCCGGGGTTCGCGCCGTTCGTGTCGTTCTCGCGCGGGCCGTTCCACGCCAAGATGCGCCTCGGCAAGCCGGACATGAAGCACGAAATCCCTGCGGGGTTCGTGGCGATCGCCGATCAGCACAAGGTGGCGTCGGGCGCGTGATGTGGTATGGACGAGTTGTAGCCAGATAGAGGCGCACGCGCGATGGTCAACGGACCGATCTACAGCCACCTCCAGCCGCCCTACAGCGGCTACAACCTGCCCGACATCGCGGGCCTGACCAACACGCTGGTCTATCAGGCGGCGCTGTCGCGCGACCACCTGACCAACACCACCGCCGGCTGGTTCCCGCCGACCGAGATCAAGGTCGACTGGCCGACGGTCCCGGCGCCGCCGATCCCGATCCAGCAGCCGACGCCGACCGTCAGGACCGTCACCTGGACAACGCCGGTCGCGCCGGCGCCCGGCTACGGCGACCTCAACGTCGACGGCTACATCCCGCCCGAGTTCACTGCGCTGCCGCCGACGCTCCAGTTCGGCACGGCGCCCACGGCGTCGTTCGGGTCGCAGCCCGCCGCGCCGACGGTCGACGTGAATTTCGCCATGCCGACGCTCGACTACCGCATCCCCGACGCGCCGCAGCTCATGGCGCTGGAGACGGTGCGGTTCGACGGCGTCACGCTGCCGACCTTCGAGGCGACCGAGCCGACGCTGCGGCTCGCCGAGCCGACCGTCATGCCCTACCACGAGGGCGCGGGCTACACCTCCACGCTGCTCGACCTGCTCAAGGCCGACCTGACGCGCGCCATGACCGACGGGACATGGACGGGCCTGTCGGCCAGCGCGGAGCGGGCGCTGTGGGACCGCGCGCGCGAGCGCGAGCTGCGGGCGCAGCGCGAGGCGATCGACCAGCTCGACCGCATGGAGAGCACCGGCTTCGCCCTGCCGCCCGGCGTGTGGCTCGACGCCCGCGTGAAGATCATCACCGAGACCAACAACACCATCGTCGGCCTGTCGCGCGAGATCATGATCAAGCAGGCCGAACTGCAACTGGCCAACATCACCAAGAGCCGCGAGGTGGCCCTCCAGCTTGAGGGCAAGCTGATCGACTACGCCAACAACGTGGCGCAGCGCGCGTTCGAGGCGACCCGGTTCCAGACGCAGGCGATGCTCGACATCTACAACGCCGGCGTGCGCGCCTACGAGGCGGCGGTCACGGGCTACCGGGCCAAGGCCGAGGTCTACAACTATCAGGTGCGCGGCGCGCTCGCGATCGCCGAGGTCTACAAGACGCAGATCGACGCCGAGCGGGCCAAGGCCGAGATGAACGTCGCCGCCGTGCAGGCGTATAAGGCGCAGGTCGACGCGGCGATGGCCAACGTCGACATCTTCCGCGCCAAGCTCCAGGCGCTGGAGACGCAGGCCAATCTCCAGAAGCTCAAGGTCGAGGTCTACGGCGAGGAGATCAGGGCCTACACCGGCCGGATCGGCGCCTACACCGCCGAGGTCGAGGCGTATAAGGCCGGCGTGCAGGCGCAGGCGGTGGGCATGGACGCCTACAAGTCGAGGGTCGAAGCCTACAAGGCGCAGGTCGAGGCCAACACGGCGGCGGTGCAGGTGCGGATCGAAGCCTACAAGGGCAAGATCGCCGGCTACCACGCGCAGATCGACGGCTACAAGGCCGGGCTCGACGCGATGGTGGCCGAGGCGCGCGCGACGGCGGAATATAACACCTCGCAGGCCGAGGTGTTCCGCGCCCAGGTCTCCGGCACGTCCGCCTACAACGACGCGCTCACCCGTCAGTGGTCGGCGTCGGTGGAGATTTCCGCGCGGATGGCCGAGCTGGGGGCCAAGGTGGCCGAGGCCAACATCCAGCGGTATGTCCAGATGAAGAACGTCGCGGTCGAGGCGGCCAAGGGCGCGGCGGTGGTCTCCGCCCAGCTTGGCTCGGCGGCGCTCAACGCGGTCCACTACTCCCAGTCCGTGTCGTTCGCCTCGTCCGGCACGCAGAGCTACGCCGCTTCCGACAGCAAGTCGGAAGTCGAGAGCAAATCGGTCTAACGGAGAAGCCAGATGTCCAACATCGACGGGTGGCTCGCCCGCAAATACGAAATCATGGCCCAGCAGGCCGACGCCCAGCGGCAGCTCTCCGGCGCGCAGGCGGCCTTCTACGACCAGCAGGCCGGCACCTGGACCGCCGACGCCGCCGCCAAGCGGGCGCTCGAAGGCGCGCAGGCGTTCAACATGCAGCAGTCCGGGACGCTCCACGGCGCGCAGGCGCAGGCGGTGGACATCGAGCGCCTGCTGCGTCCGGCGCTCGCGCAGAACGAGATGAACTACCGCAGCGCGCTCGGCGCGGACGCCCGTTCGCGCGCGGGGCTCAACGACGTGAACGCCGAGACGGCGCGGCAGGGGCTGGCCGATCAGCGGTGGACGCCCGGAGCGCCCTACGTGACCATGCTGAACCGCCAGTTCGGCGTCGGCACGAGCGCCAACTACATGCCGGGCGCCACGACGCCCGCGCCTGCGCCCTCCGCCCCGGCGGCCAAGCCGGCCGCCGGCGGCGCGCTGCCGACCTACTGGAAGCCCTACGACGCCGCCAACGTCGGCAGTTTCGCCGAGGGCGTCTCGCGCGTGCCGGCCGCCGGCAAGGCGCCTGCGAAGCCCGCCAAGGCCCCCAAGGCCGCGAAGGGCGACGCGCCCACCGACGACACCGTCCCGGCGGTGCTGGCGCCCAACGAGGCCGTCCTGAACGATCAGGCGGCCGAATTGCTCGGCCGTCCGGTCATCGACCTTCTGAACGCTCTGGGGACGATGCGTCGGCAACTATCCGGGGCCGGCGTCGGTATGCCTCCGGCGCTGTCAGCGCAGCGCCAGGCGGCAGACGCAGCGGCAGCGGGGGCGGGCGCTGGAACATTGTTGCCGTCCGTGACAGAGACCTGACGGTCCACCACAGCGGGTTGTGGAACATCCATCGCTCCCACTGTTCGAGCGGGAGCGACCCCTTTAGCTGGTTGCACTGCCAGCACGCGAGCGCGGTGCGCTCGCCGCCGTGCGCGCGCGGCTCCAGGTGGTCCCGCGTCGCGCGCGTCATGCTCTTGCTGTCGGGCGGCTCCAGCACCCGGTCGCAGTGGACGCAGCGCAGCCCGCCCTTGCGCAGACTGGCGACACGGAACTTGCGCATCACACCACCCGGAGGTGTCCGCGCGCCGGCGGCGTCGCGAGCGCGTCGAACGGCTCCTGCGCCGGGGCGATCTCGGGGTGGTCCATGTCCACCACGAAGCAGCGCACGCGGGTCTTCTCCCAGCGCGTGCCGGCGCCCAGCGTGCGCTGCACGTCGGACTGCTGGACCACTCCCATCGCCACGAGCTGGTCGCGCACGATGTTGGGCGTCACGCGCCGCTGGCGGCAGTAGGTTCGGAACGCCTCGTTGACGACGGTCAGCGTGCGCGCGTGGCGGTCGTAGTGGCCGACCATCTGGCCGCGCGGCTCCTGCAAGGCGTAGGGGGTCGATCCGCCGAGGCCCAGTTCGGTCACCATGATGCCGTCGTTGTGGCGGGCGACGAACTCGGTCAGCACCCGCACCGGCGCGTTGCGGTCGTCGTCGGCGTTGATCGCCTTGCGCATCGCCGGGAACTGCGTCTGGCGCAGCCAGTGGACCATCCGATCGCGGTCCCACGTCACCACGCCCATCGACTGGGCGATCTCAAGCTGGGTCAGCGCGACGGCGCTCAGGGCGCTCAGGAAGCGCTCCGCGCCCTGCGTGTGGAGGATGGCGTCGATCTGCGCCTGCACCTCGCGGAACCGGCCCTCGACCGCCTCGCGGCGGTCCACGGTGTATTGGGCGAGCAGCGGGCCGATATGGCCATGGTGCTTCATCAGCCCGGCGATATAGGCGTCGGCCTCTGGCTTGGAGTGCACGTCCATGCGCTCGAACTTCATCTCGAACACCCGCAACGCCGCCGCCGTGTCGGTCGCCTCGTCGCTCGCGAGGCGCGCGTGCAGCGACGTGTTCGAGTTGGTCATCACGATGGTCGACTTCTGGGCGCTGGAGCGAGCGCGCAGCTTGCGGTCGCGCGTCAGCGACACGCGCTGGCTCGACTGCGTGACGTTCATCGCGAACTCCTGCACCTCCGTCTCGTCCATCAGCGTCACCTCGTCGAGGCAGATCGGCAGGTTGGCCATCGTCAGCGTGTAGTGCTCCAGCCCGAGGCCGGTCGAGCCGCGCTTGGTGCCATTGAGCACGAGGTTGATCGGGTCGCCCCACATCGCGGCGGCCGTGCGCGTGGTGGTCGACTTGGACGCGCCGGCCTTGCCCTCGGCGTTAATGACCACGCCGTGGTGGCCGGTCATGTGGAACAGCGGCGTCGCCATGCCGGCGAGGATGTAGAACTGATGTGCGACGTAGGCCGGGTTGTCGTAGAACCGCAGCAGCGCCACCGCGTCCTCCAGCGCGCCGTGCGGCGTGAGGTAGCGGCCGATCTGCTGCGCGTTGGCGGTCAGCGTCGCCGGCAGCGGCGGCGCGTTCGGCCGCAGGATGCGTTCGGGCAGGACGAATTGGGTGTGGTCCTCGATCCAGCCGAAATGGTCGCGCTGCACGCCGGCCGGTTGGCTCCGTTGAAGCTGCTGGATGTAAGCGCTCATGTAGCTTTGTAGCCTTTTGTAGTCCGATGGGTAAATTCCGACGTTGGCGAGCCGCGCCTTGAGCGCCTGCTCGTTGACGAAATCGCTCGCCGGGATCGGGAACTCGCGCGGGGCGCCGTGCGGCGGGTGGTGGCGCCACCACTGGGTCTCGGTCTCGTCGTCGCATACGCGCTCGATCGGGTAGAGGTCGTAGGGGTAGATGGCGATGACGAACTGCTGGCCATCCTTCTCGGCGACCATCTCGACGCCCGAACCCGTGCGTTTGTATGGCGCCGGCGGATTGGGGATGGGCCGCTCGACTATCGTGGCGGCGACCGTCTCCGTCACCACCGGCGGGTCGGCCTGCGGCGCGTCGACCCGCGCCGCCATCAGCGGCCCCTTGACCCGGCCCCAGTGCGGGCAGCCGTCGCACAGCGCTCCGTGGTCGCCCGACACGTCGCGGAGCTTCTGGCAGGAGGTCGGCCCCATCCCGTCAAGCTGGGCGAGCTTGCGATCGGTCTCGGCCTCGTCGTAGCCGGGGTGCCTGCGACTGAAATAGTGGGCCGCCTTGCGCCCGTCCGCGACCAGCCGCACCACGCCGAGCCCGGCATACCACTCAGGCTCCGTCGTCTCGGCCTGGTGGCGGGCCATGCGCCTGATCTGCGCGCAGGCGCTCAGGAGGGCGGGGAAGGCCGCCGGCGGGCCGTCCCACTCGCGGACGGTGTTCGCCTCCAGCCCGTCGACGACAGCCGCCGGCGGGGCCGTGAGGGGCGCGGCGACGCCTGCCGCCTCCATCGCGACGGCGAGCGCGTCCGCGACGGTCGTCGCCTGCGCGACCTCGCCCGCTTGCAGGCATACGACCGGCCGGGCGGCGCCGCCCTTGTGATTGACCGCGCCGACCGGGCGCAGGATGCGCGCCATGTCGGTGGTGCAGGCCGGGTCGGCCATGAGGCCGTGGTGACGGGCGAGCGCCTTGAGCTGCGTCGCCATCGTCAGCCACGCGCTGGCCGACGGGACATCCCGATCGAGCAGCCAGTAGGCGTGGACCCCGCCGCCCGACGACACGACCATCGGCGATGGCAGGCCCACCGCCTGCGCGAACGCCGCCAGCCCGTCGAGGGCGTCGGCGCGGCTGGCGTATTTCTTGGGGTCCGCGCCCGCAGGGTCCACGTCGAGATCGACATAGAGCGCCCGCGCCGCGCACATGTTGGCCTGCACGCGCTGTGACCAGCCGCCCGTCGTGGCGCCCTCGGGCGCGTCGGCGGGCAGGGGTCCGGCCTTGCGCGGGTTCCACACACGCGGCTGGCGTAGACTGTGGACGGCGAAATACACGTCCTGCGCCGGCGCGAGACGGCTCACATACGCTACAGCCTGCTGGACGGTCTCGACCACCCGGTGGACGACGCCGCGCGAACTGGCGACCGCCAGGCAGTAGGGGCCTGTGGCGGGCCAGACGAGCTTGAGGAACCCAGCCGTGTCCAAGATGCGCGCCTTTCAGCCCAATAGGTGGAGGGGAGTGCAGGTCGTGGAGAGGCCGCCCGAAGGCGGCCCCTCAGTTCTAGCTCGCCCGGCGAGCTTGCGACAGGAGAACGGATCAGGTCCAGTCCGCCAGAATGTCGTCGATGCCGCTGTCGCCGCCGGCGTCCTCGACCACCGGGACGGTGGGCGCGGGGGCCTTCGCCGCCGCCTTCGGAGCGGCCCTCGGGGCCGCGCCCGGAAGCTGCACTTCCATCGCGTCGTCAGCGATTTCCTCGACGACGGTCGGCTTGGGCGCCGCCTTGGGCGCCGCCTTGGGCGCCGCCTTGGGCGCCGCCTTGGGCGCAGGCGCCGGCGCGGGTTTGGGCGCCGTGCGGGGCAGCGCGACCTCGGCCTCGTCATCCACAGCTTCTTGCGCCGCCGCCCCGGCCTTGCGACCGTCAGCGCCCTCGGGCGACCATGTGCCGTCGAGCAGGCAGGTCACTTCCTCGGTGTGGCGGCGGGCCTTGATGACCTCGGCCTCGTCGGGCGTGATGAAGCGGTCCGGGCTGAACAGCAGCTTCGGGTAGGCCACCTGCGGGTCGAACTTGATCTTGGTCACAACCATGCCGGTGTAGCCCACCCCGCGCGAATGCAGCAGGTCGAGGTAGTTCGAGAACGCGAACCACCCGGCCGCCACATGGTCGGGCGACTGGCCGTCGAAGTCGGACGTGACCGAGATTTTCAGCCGCAGAACCGGGAATTTCGGGTCCTGCGCCGGCACCACCGCCAGCATCCGGTGTTCGCCGCACGCCTTCACGGCCTTGCCTTGCTCCGTGATCTTGGAGCCCTTGGCGGCCATCGGGCAGGTGGCGCACGCCGTCGCCTGCGGCTCCTCCACGTCCTTGGACGGCGCGATCCCGTCGTCCGACCAGCACTTGGCCCGCCCGACCTTGGCCGGGTCGTAGGCGCCCTCGTAGTAGGCCCGACCGCGCCGCTTGGCGTAGTCGAGCACGATCACGCGCATGGTCGAGACCGGCGCGTCGTCGCCATCGGCGTTGCGCTGGATCAGCTTGGTCTTTTCGCCGTTGGCGCTGATCTGCCACACCTTGCCCTCGAACGAGAGCGCGGGGATGGACGCCTTGGGAGCGATGTTGCTCTCGCCCGAGAATGCGTCGGCGAGGTGGGCCGGCAGGCTCTGGCCCTTGAACAGGGTAAGCGCGTTACTCATTGCTGTTGTCTCCGTCTTTGGCGCTGGGTTTGCGCACGCCGATCTTCATAAGCTGGATGACATCGACGCCGGGCGGCGTCGCGCCGTGGTTGATCTCGCGGTAGCGATTGACGAACGTCTTGGTCAGCCGGCGCTCCAGCATCTCGAAGGCGTCGTGAGTCTTGATAAATTCGTAGATCGCGCCCCAGTCTGCGGCGCGCGGGATGGTGTCGATGTAGCTGTAGACCAGCCCCATCGAGGTGGTCAGGCTCTTGGTGTGCGTGTCCTGCATGTGCTTGAGCAGCGCCACGTCGAGCCGTTCGAGATGGTCCTTGAGCTGCCTGTCCTCCTGTTCGTATTGCGCCTTCAACTGTGAACGACGTTCGCGGATCGCGCGATACGCTCCGATGACCTTTTCCACATCCATGTTCGTGGTCCTTTCCTGTTAGCTCGCTATGGCCAGATCGTAGAGGCGCAGGATGGCGTCCTGCGCCTGCGCGCGCTTGTCGACCATCCGGTAAATCTCCCACTCGACCGGATGCGCGCCGATCCGCACCACCGTCATCGGGCGCACCTGCCCGGCGCGGTTGATACGCTCCACCACCTGCTGGAACTGGTCGTTGGAGTAGATCGGCGCGTAGAACACCAGCACGTCCGCCTCGGTCAGGTTGAGGCCGTGCGACATGACCTGCGGATGGCACAACAGCAGGTTGGGCTCGGCGTCGTTCTTGAACGCGCGGATAATATCGTTGCGAGCCCGTGGGCTCACATCGCCGTTGAGCACGCCCACCGTGTGGCCGGCGTGCAGCAATTCCGTCTCCAGCACTCGGGCGATGCCCTTGAACGGAGCGATGACGATCGCCTTGGCGTGGGCCATGTCGATCGCGTCCAGCAGCGTCCGTAGACGCGGCGCGTGCGGCAGTCCGACGTATTCCTCCTTTTCCGTGTCGCGCAGCGATCCGCACATGATCTGGCGCAACTTGTTCAACTTGTCGGCGGCGTTCACGGCGTTGATCGTCTGGCCGTTCGACCGCATGTGGATCATGTCGTCCTTCATGGTCTTTATAGCACGTTTCTGCTCAACCGTCAGCTCGGCCGTCAGGTCGATGTGCGTCATCGGCGGCAGGTCCATGCAGTCCTTCTTCAAGATGCGGATCGCCGGTTGCAGCGCGTCGAACGCGATCTCCTCGGAGCCCGCGCGCGGCGCCCACTTGTAGGTCGTCACCTGCATCATGGTGTCGCGCTTGAACCGGCCGAAGTAGAGCGGCACGCGCGACGGGTTGACGATCCGCGCCTGCGCCCATGCGTCGGTGGGCGCGTTGGGGCACGGCGTGCCCGTCAGCCACCACACGCGCTTCTTGGTCTTGAGCATCCCTTCCAGCGCCTTATGGCGCATGGTGGAGCCGTTCCTGAACATGGACCCCTCGTCGACGATCACCAGTCCGACCTCGGGCGACCTGACGAACTTGCGCACCTCCTCGTGGCCGACGCCGTCGTGGTTGACGATGTAGAAGTCCGCCTTGGTCGCCAGCGCCTTCTTGCGCTTCTCCAGCGAGCCGTGGACGATCACGGCGCGGCGGTGCATCAGCACGTCGAATAACTCTTGCACCCACACGCGCTCCAGCGTGGAGAGCGGCGAGAATACGACACACTTCTCGACTTTACCTTGCAGCATCAGGATGTCTGCGGCCCATAGACTGGCCGCAGACTTCCCGCAGCCCATTTCTGACAAGTTAAAACACCGATTATTACGTAAGTAGAAGTCAACAATACTCCGCTGGTGGGCCATCGGCGAGAACTTGCCCGGCCACTTGTAGGCGGTCATGCCCGGCAGCGGCGTGACCACGCCGATGTTGGTCAGCACCTTCGCCGCTTCGTCGGTGTAGCGCACCGCGATGTTGGCGTCGGGCAGCGGCACGATCCGGCTGTCGGGGATCAGGTCGCGCACCTCGAACGGGTCGTCCACCCGCAACAGCAGGCTGTTGGTCTTGGCGTGCAGGCGCATGGCGTCAGGCGTCGGCCAGCAGTATCCGCAGCGCGTCGAGCATCGTCGCGCCGTCCTTAACGTCCACGTCCTTGCGCGCCGCCACCGCCGACGACGCCTTATCGAAGCTGTCGAGCCACATGGCCAGCACGTCGACGGTCGTCTCGCGCACTACGAACGCGAACGCCTCCTGCGCGCGGATCGAGTTGATGAACGCCTTCTGCATCGCGCTCGGCGTGTTCTTGCCGAACTTGGTCTCGATCGCCACGAACACCCCCGCCTTGATGGCGAGGATGTCGGCGATGCCGGTGCGGCCGAAGCCGTTGGCCGGCGGCATGAACCAGAACCAGTCGTGCTTGTCGAGCAGTTTCTTGACGGCGTTCTTCACGCCCGCCTCGTTGTGGATCGCCTTCGCCATGCTATCGCCCTTTCCCGTTGAACTCGCAGTCCAGCACCGGACAGTGCGCCCTGCACAACCCGGACTGACGCGGTTGCCACACGTCCTCGATGTGGGCCTGCGCATACTGGCGCAGGTCCGGCTTCATCTTCGCCCACAGGTCCGCCTGCCCCGCCGCGCCCCACACCTTGCGGTCGGCGGCGCAGTCCTGCGTCCAGTAGAACTCGGCCGACACCAGCCGGACGCCGGGGTGGGCGGCGAACACCCACAGCGCGTTGAGCGCAAGCTGGTCCCACTTGGGCCGGCGCTTGCCCGTCTTGTAGTCGACCACGTAGGCGCGGCCCGCCGCGCGGTCCACCTTGAGCCAGTCGACGATCCCCCGGTAGAACGTCTTGGGGTCGAAGAAGTCGCACGGCTCCAGCGACGTGTTGAGCGCCACCTTCATCTCGACCTCAAGCTCGCCCGGCCGCTTGTCAAGCTGCTGCATGAACTGTTCGTGGACGCCGAGCCCGGCCGGCAGCGGGACTTGATCCCGCTGCCTGTTCTCGAACGCGGTGTGGACCTGCCGACCCCATACGAGATGGGGCGTGTCCGGGTCGTCCTTGACCGTCTTGAGGATGTATTTGGCGTGATACTGCCGAGGGCAGGTCACGAAGGTCGAGAACGACGTGAACGAGAACGGGCGCGGCCTCATGCCGCCACCCGCAGCGCCTTGTATGCCTCGATCACGCATTGGGCCTGCGCCACCGCGTCATGGACGGCGATGTGCGCCTGCGCCGCGTCCGGCTTCGGCCACGGATGGTCGACCGGCAGCAATTGCTTGAGCGTCCGCAGGTCGCGGCTGTGGAAGAATTTCCACGGCGCGTCGAGACCGGCCGTGGAGTAGGCGCACTCCAGCAGCACGTTGTCGAACGTCGCGCCGTTGCCCCACGTCGGCAAGCTGGCCGGACCGAACCACTCGGCGAACCCGTAGAGGGCCTCGATCAGTTCGATCCGGGGCGTCTCGGCCAGCGCGTCGCGCGCCGTCTGCGGCGCGGTGTTGAGCCACCACACGACGGTCTCGCCGTCCATGCGCAGGCCCGCCTTGAGCACGCTCGACAGGTCCACGTTGGCCTGGAACCTGTCGATTATCTCGCCGGTGGTCGGGATGAACTTGCACGCCCCGATGGCGACGATGGCTGAGTAGGGCCGCGTCCCCATCGTCTCCAGGTCGAGCGAGACGTGCAGGTCGAGGTTGGACGTGTCCATGTTCACCCCTCCTTGACGGCGTGTTCGACGGCGGCCTTGAGCCGGTCCTCGACCGACAGCGCCTCGTCGGTCCGCTGCATGGCGTCGCGCAACGGGTCGCCCGCAGGGCGCGGCGTCACACCATAGCCGACCGTCGGGGCGGGATAGCCGACCGTCGGGGCGGGGCGGGCAGGCGCGTCGACGGGTTCGGGGACGGACGCCCGCGCGGTCGTCAGCGTCTGCTGACGCTCGGCGCGCGCCTTCTGGACGGCCACCATGTCGGAGACCATGCGCAGCACGCCGTCCCACACCTTCACGCGGTCGTCGACGCCGACGCCCCGGCGGTGGTAGCAGAGCAACGCCAGCCCGTTCCAGGCGATCGCCGCGCCGTGGTGGAGCCCGGTGGTGGGGTCGATGTCCTCGCCGCCCTTGAGGGCCTGCGTGTGACGCTCCAGCGCGCCGATCACGCGCGACCAGTTCATGCCCATCTCCCAGTTGCGGTCGCCGTATTCGCGCCCGCCGAGGGTGTAGAGCAGCGCCAGTTCCGCCAGCCCATCTACCGGCAACAGGTCATAGCGAATTTTTCCGGCGTCGTGCCGGATGGCCTCGTTCGTCGACATGCAGTGTCCTTTCCTCTGTGGTTGGGGGATGGCGTCAGGCCATCCCTGCGCCCTTCGTCCGCTTGAACGAGCGGTTCTTGCTCGCGTCGCGCGGACGCAGGTTCTTGAGACCGTTGCCGCCGCCCTTGGCCAGCGGCGTCTTGTGGTCGATGTCGCGTTTGTCGCCCGGCTTGATCATCCCGGCCTTGATGGCTGCCCGCCGGGCGCGCATCCGCTTGGCGTGCGGGGCGTCGGACCCGCCGACATCGCCGCGCGCCTTGGCGGTCCTGGCTTCCTGCTTGTAGTCGCGCACATAGCCGGGGGAGCTGGGCATGGTCGTCAGTCCTCTGTGGCGGGCTCGACCTCACGCTGCGTGAGGCTGTAGCCCATCTGGGCGAAACGGTCCTTGTCGTAGACTTCCTCGAAAGTCCGGTGCCGGCCCCGCAGGGTGATGACGCCAGACCCTTTGTCGAACTTCACGACCTCGTATTCTTTCTTCGTCTTGTCGTGGACCAGAAAGACCTTTCGTTCAGTCATCGAACTGCACCTCCTTTAACGAGCCCCATGTCGGGCCTGATTTGGCGTCCCACGGCAGCGGGATCGGCGGCGTGAACCCCCACGCCTGACGGTAGGGCAGGTTGTTCAGCACGCGCCGCCCCGCCGCGATGAAGTCCCTCACCCGGTCTTGCGGGACGAAATAATATACGCCGTCGTGCAGTTCCCACGCCAGCCGGGCGTCGAAATCCACCAGAATATTTTTCATGCAGGCGAGCGCCAGATATTTCTGGTCGCCGCCGATCGACTGGATCGGATAGTTGACCGCCGTGCTTTCCATGCTCCAGCCGAGCGGTCCGTCCCAGCGGCCGTGCATCTGCACCCGCCGGCCGGCGATGTTCTCGACGTAGCCGGCCTGCTTGGCCCGCGCGATCTGCCGGCTCCAGTAGCGCGGCACCCCGACGTAGGTCCGCCGGTAGGTCTCCCAGATGCGTTCGGCCTCGCCCATGCCGATGTTCATGCCGTGCTGCACCCTGCTCACGATGAACAGTCTCCGCGCAGAGGTTCGATACTGGAGCGAATTGTGGACGATCAGACCGTTGGCTGCGAACCGCGTGCGCGGCCCGCAGTTCACAATGTCGTAGACAGGAGCTTCGCCTCGATAGCCCGCCAGTTCTTCCGCTTCTCCGAAACAGCCCGCCGTGCCCGGCGCAGAATATCTTCGCCAGAAAGCCCCTGCGCCGCATAGCGCATGGCACATGTCCGCGAATACGGATTTTCTTCCCAGTCGATGGTCGGGATGCTCTCGCCCCGCCATGTCACGCGATTGGTCGTTCGCCTGTTCCTCAAGCTCTTGCTGCGGGTTACAAGCCGAAGGTTCCCCGGCTCGTAATGGCCGTTGTTGTCGATCCGGTCGATGTCCACCCCGGAGTAATTTTTGTGCGGCAGGTTCTCCAGCACCCACTCCAGCGCCTCCGACGTAGACCTGAACCGATATTCGACCCCGCGCCCCCCGTAGTTGGCCCATGATCTGTCGTTCGGATTTCCGCATCTTTGGGATCGCCCAGCCTCCAGGAATGCAAGGTTGCTCTCGCGCTCTGTCCCACAGTCGCAGCGCGCGAGCACGTATATCGCCCCACATTTCCGCAACAGCTTGTCGGACAATACCACCCACGATCCGAACCGCTGCCCTCGCCTTACACGCCCATCCGCGACCCAGCGCGGGTTCAATGGCCCAGCCATGTCTGGCCGCTTCATCCAATCGCTCCCATCGTTCGCCGATTAGCACCTGATGGTCGGGCGTGGCCGTCAGCCCAGCGTAGGTCATGACGGGCTTCGTCCCGCTGCACACCACGCCCTCGTGCGCCACGAACTCGATCCCATCCCACACGAGGTCGTTGCGACGCACGTCCTGTATTGCTACATACCCCCGGTTCGTCAATATCGGTGTTCCTGCAATACAGCACAAGTTCGCCACCTTCCCCGACTGGCGCGCGCCCTTGGCCGCCTTTCGGATCGTCTCGTCCTCCGCCGCCAGCGCCGCCTGCAACTCGTGATAGTCCCGTCCGGCCACGCGGGCGCCCATGAAGGCGTGGGCGTCCTCGCCCGGCTGGCAGAGGTGGAGCATGGTCTCGTCGCCGCTGGCGATGGCCATCCAGCGGAACTCCTGCCCCGCCGCGTCGAACTCGACGATCTCGTAGCCCGGCGGCGCGACCACCAGATCGCGGTAGATCGCTTCGCGCTGCTCCTGATGGATGGCCCATCCGATCGGCAGCATCACGGCGCGCACTCCGGTCCCGCGCTTGTTCGGCTCGGTCCCCTTCTGCTGCGAGGCGAACGTCAGGCGCGACGTGTAGGTCGAGAACACCCGCGCCTGCGGCCGGGCGCGGCCGTCCCCGTTGTAACGCGCCGACGCCAGCGGCTGTTCTGCGAACTTTTTGGCGCTGTTGACCGCCCGCCGGTAGTCGTGGATCAGCTTGACCCGTGGATCGAGCGCCGCCAGATCGAACATCACTTCCTTGTCGGTCGACCGCGACTGCTTGCCCGTCAGTTTCGACACATTGACCTTGGTCACCGGGAGGCCCCAGCGGTCGAACAGCAGCGCGGCGAGCTGGGTCGGCGAGGCCAGCACCTGCGGCGTCACGGTCGGGTCCAGCCCCTGTAGCTCGGCCAGTCGGTCCTGCGCCTCGGCCGCGAGATGCGCCCTAAGCTCCGCGCCCGCCAGCGTGTCGATGATCAGTCCCTCGTAGTTGGCCCACGCCGCCTGCGGCAGCGCGTCCGCCTCGATCATGGCCACACGCTGCTGGCGGGAGTTGAGCTTGCGCCACCAGTGGCGCGCGCAGTGCAGCGTGAACCCCACGTCGCGTCGGTTGTATTCGTGGAGCTTGCGCAGGCTCGGCAGGTCGGTGGCGTGGAAGTCTACGTCATCCTCGTAGCCGGCGTGCTGCGGCAGCAGTTCGGCGACGCACGATTTCAGATCGAACGCCTTGCGCTTGTGCCGGGCCAGTTCGTATTCGGGCTCGACGGCGACATGCTTCCACAGCAGCATCCCGTCGAGCCACTTGGCCTTGCGCACCAGATCGTTCAGGCCGTAGGCGATCAGCACGGAGATGTCGAACGCGGTGTTCCAGCCGACCAGTCGCCTGTCGTTGGCGGCCGCATACTCCAGCACTTCGCGCATAACGTCGACCGTCGGCGCCAGTCCGCCCCACTCGCGCTTCGTGACGGGGTCGATGGCGACAAACGATGTCGCCCACGCCTCGCCGGACGGGATGCGCCACGGTTGCAGCGCATACTCCGGCCTGACGCCAGATGTCTCGAAATCGAACCCGATCCAGTTCATTCTCAACCCCAGTTCTCGGTTAGATCGGTCTAACCGACCATGACCGGCCGGCACATCAGTCCGGCCTCTTGCGCCATCGCCCGCGCGGCGGCGAACTCGGCCGGCGGCATCTGCGTCGCGCCGGGGCCATAGACTACCATACCGATGCCGGCCTGGATCATCGAGCGCGTGCAGCGGGCGCAGGGCATGTGCGTCACGTAGACCGCGCAGTCCCGCGTCCTGATCCCCTCGCGCGCCGCGAAATTGATCAGGTTCTCCTCCGCGTGCGCGTCCCACAGGTATTTCTCCGGGCGCTCCTTGCGCGCCGGCACGTCGTCGCGCACCCCGCGCGCCGGGCCGTTGTAGGCCGTCAGCCGCACCTCGCCGTCGGGGCCGACGAGCGCGGCCCCCACCTGCGTCGATCCCTTCGATGCAGTCGCCGCGTGCGCGGCGTGGCCATAGAGCCAGCGTTCCTTGCGGGTCGTCATGCGTCCCCTCCCATTACTGCGACGCCGTTCAGGCGGGTGTCTATCAGGGCGTCGATCTCGACGGACGAGAGGGCGGCGTTGTAGCCCTCGCGCCCGTTCTCGGCGATCTCGACCAGTTCCTGCGGGATCATGTCTCCGAAGTCGCGCTGCCATAGCCGCAACGCCGCCAGTATGGTGTCGACCTCCCGGTCGGTCAGCGTCAGATGTCTCATTGTATCGCCTCCTACTCGTGCGCCCGGCGGGCGCCTCGCGTCACCATGTGCATGATCGCCGCATCCATATCGTCGAACGCGGCGTAGGGTCCGATCAGGGTCCGCGCCGGGAACCCTGTCGTGACCATCGCGTCGTTCATGTTGGTCGACCGGAACTCGCCGGCGGCCGTCTCGAACACCGCCGCGTCCGTCCATGTCAGCATCCGGACGAACTGGTTGTGGAACGTCGCGAAGCCCTGATGGCTGACGCGCACGACCTCGCCACCTTGGCCCAGATATGCGACCAGCCGTAGCTCCTGTTCGGTCATCCGCCCACCTCCGCACAGCGCATCACGACCCCACGAACTCCGGTGCGACGCCGTGCTCCGTCGCTACGTAGGCGATGGCGGCGGTCAACGTGTCGAATGCCGCCACGTCCTCCAGCCGGGCGATCCACAGGCCGTCTGAATGCGGCAGCGGCAGCGGCCTCACGACGCGGAACCTGCCATCGCAGCTGGCGATGATGGCGCGATCGTAATCCACCGTCGCCATCTGCGAGCCCACGCCGCGTCGCCAGATGCGCAGACTTCCGGCATGTAGCAGCCCGCGCAGGTCATAGACAATCATCGGGCAGCCTCCAGTTCGTAACACATCCGCGCGGCCTCCACCGTGTCGAACACGGCGATGGTGTTCATGTAGATCGCACCGTCCTGACGCCTGACACGGCCGATGTGGAACCGGCCGTCGATCTCCAGCACGCGCAGAATGTTCAGGCGCATCTCCTCCGGTCTGATACCTGTGGCCTCGCGCCACCATGCGCAGGGACATCGGTTCTCGGGGGCGTAGCATTTGTATTCCTTGCGTAGGGTCAGTTCGATCGTCTCGTTCATCTCGCATACTCCGACAGGAAGAACATCTTGGCCGCCTCCAGATCGTCGAACGTCGCATCGACGTGCATGACCAACTCCCTTCCAACGACCTCGCGCGTGTCGTCGCACGACTGAATGTGCTCCACGAACCCGACGTAGCATCTCCGGCCGATACCGATCAGCCTGTGCGTGTTGGGTGTGATCGACGGCCGGTTCCACATCGGCCGTGTCAGGCGGACGATCTCGCCGTCTGCGAACCGCGTCATGTGGACTACGCAGTTCAGGCCCGCCAGTCGGATCAGTCCGCCCATTATCCCAACTCCGTCAGGTAGCACGTCATCGCGGCATCGAGGTCGTCGAACGCGGCGACGACGCGCAGCACTTGCTCCGACGCGCGCGCCCGGTGCATGCGCATGGGCTCGGCGCGTCCGACGTAGAACACGCCGTCGATCTCGACGATGCGCAGGAACCTGTCCGCCATCACGCCGAGGTTCAAGAAGCGTCGCGGGCCAATCGACCCGCCGTATCGCTTCGCCCAGTGGCTCGACTTGTGGACCACGCCGGCGCGCCCCTCCAACGGGATGATGTCACTCACGATCCGCACTCCAGACGGAAACACATTATCGCCGCGTCGAGATCATCGAACGACGCGGCGACATATAGGTCCGGGTCTGGCGAGAAACTCACCTCAGCCCCGGCGATTACGAACACACGCCCGACGTGGAACGTTCCGTCGATCTCAATGACGCGCAACGGTCCTGCGAGCAGCACACTCAGGTCAGGGCATCGCCGGGGCTCACGTAGACAGACAGTCTGAATGTCGCCGTGCCACGCATCGCGCCACGCATAGAGTGCGCCGGACACGCCGCGCAACGGTATCTTCCTGATCATCCGCCATGCTCCTCGATGATGATCCGGCGCGAGCGCCCCTCCAGTGCGATAATGTCGCTCATACTCCGCACTCCGTGTAGAAACATGCCAACGCCGCGTCGAGATTGTCGAACGTGGCGATGCTGTGCAGCAACGTCGTCCACCTCCGTGGCTCGATGGATATAAGTCTCACCTCGGTCGTGCCGACGTAAAACACGCCGTCGAACTCCAGCAGCCGGAGCCCTGAGCCGACGGTGCAGCCCATGTCGACGTGCTGCCCTTTCTGGATACTTATGCCGCCATGCCAGCAGGTGGCGTGAACGACGCCCGGCAGGCCGTCCAGAACGATCGGCTCGGTCATGCTCCATACTCCGTCTCGAAGAACATCAGCGCGGGCGCCAGATCGGCGAACACGGCGGCGACGAGCATCCGCACCGACCATCCGTTCGACCTGAGCGACGCCATGTGGCTGACGTAGCCGACGACGAACCGGCCGTCCGGCAGTTCCAGCACGTGGGGTCCGGGCGACAGACTGAGTTGCCCGAACAGCTTCGATTTCTTATGCTCGTAATTCGGCGTGTGGCAGACGCAGCGTATGCCGTCCAGCGCGAGCGCCTTTCCGATCTCGACCATCGTCGCCTCCCTCACGCCCGCATCCGAATGACCGTGCCGAACGGCACGGCCACGTCGGTCGTGCAGCACACGATCAGCGGGTAGGGCGGCTCGATCTGCGGCCACGGCGTATGGCCGTCGGTGAACAGCACCACCACGCACGGGTCGTGGCGTTCGGCCCACGCCAGCGCCACCCGCATGTCGGTCCCGCCGCCGCCCGCGTATTTGAGCGTCACCTCCTCGCCGTCTTCGAACACGTCCTCGCGAGCGATCCGCGTGTCGCAGTAGGCCACCCGCACCCGGCTCGGGCGCACCTGCTCCGCGCACACCGTGATCTCGTGCCCGGCCTGCGCCAGTTCCGCCGACGTGCAGGAGCCGGACGTGTCGACGATGACCGCCATCTCGCCCAGTCGCACTCCGCGCACGGTCGGCAGGATCACGTCCGTGAACCGCCGGTTGGGCCGCGACCAGTCCTCGGTGTCCTGCGCCAGCTCGATGGCGAACTCGCGCAGAATGTCGAACCACGGCAACGGCGGGTTGAGGACGCCGTTGACGAACCGCTCCAACTCGCCCGGCAGCCTGCCCGCCATGCGCGCGACGGTCGCCGCTCGCGCCACCGCGCCGCGCACCGCCTCGGCCGCGTCGCGCTCCTGTTGCGGCGTCATCCTCTCCGGGCGCATGTCGGGGCCGACGCCATCCGGGCCGCCCTCCATGAACGCGCTGCCCGGCAGGCCGTCGACGATCGGCTCGTCGGACCCCCCGTCCTGCCCGTCAGGCGCCGGCTGGCCGGCGTCGTCGCCGTCGGGGCCGCCACCCCCCTGCCCGCCGGGCGAGGGCTGTCCTTGGCCTCCCCCGGCCTTCTGTCGGTCGCGTTTCTTCTGGCGCTCCTGCGCCTCCTGCTTGAGAATTTCGTAGATCGCCTCCGGCGACATGCCGGCGAACCGCGCGTCCTGATACGCCTTGTCCCACACCTTGAGGCCGCACGCCTTGAGGAACAGGTTGATCGCGTGGTCACAGGCGATGTTCCACCCCATGGGGTTGCGGTGGCCGCGCCGGACGCCATGCAGGTTGGCGATGTGGCTCAGCTCGTGGGCGTAGACGAACAGCGTCACGTCTTTGTCGAGGCTCTGGATGAACTTCGGGTTGTAGAGCACGACCGTCGCGCAGTCGGTGGCGGCGGTCGGAATGGCGTCGGTCTCTTCGAGCTTCATCGCATACATCAGCGCGGCCCAGAAGGCGTGACTGACGGACGCGCGGGCGCGCGTCTCGACCATGATCTGACGGGCGGGCTTGGCCATGGGGCTTGTGACCTTTCGATTGGGATGTTCGGGCGCGCACGGGAGTGCGCGCGCCCGTCGGGCGATCAGGAGAACAGCGTCACCGCCGACTTGGAATACTCGATGAACTCTTTCGTCGCGTAGAGCGCCTTGTCGCGTCGCACGGCCAGCGTCCACATCAGCACGTAGTGGTCCTGCTCCAGCCGCGCGCCGTAGGCGTTGATCGCCTTGGCGGTCTTGGCCGTCATCTCGCCGGCGAGGTAGGTCGACAGCGCCCACATCATGGCCGGCTCCTTCGGGATCGGCGCGTCCTGCGGGTTCTTGAGGATTTGCGGCAGCAGCTTGATCACGTCCTGCCACACGTCGACGAACGCCCATATCTCCGTCGCGACGCCCTGCCCGACGGCGCCGGCCATCGCCGCGCGCTTGGTGGCGATCGGCAGGTCCGGGTCGGCGTAGTAGCGCCACGCCTTCTCCGACGTGCGCGGCGTGGCGATGGCCTTGTCCGGGTTGGGCTTGGACGGATCGTAGGTGAACAACAGGTCCTTGCGGAACTGGTAGAAGCCGGCGGCGATCGGCGGCAGGCCCACGTCGAGCGCGTGCTTGATCCACGCCGTCACGTCCGGGACCATTTCGCAGTGGACGAACCTGTTGGCCAGCGGCATCGGCTGTCGGTTGACCACGCCCCGGTCGCCGTCGCGGTTGCTCGCCGCCACGATCCGCACGTTGGGCTTGAGCATGTGCTCGCCCACCTTGCGGTCGTTGACCAACTGGTAGGCCGCCGCCTGCACCGAGATGGTCGCGCTCGTCATCTCGTCGAGAAACAGGACGATGATCTTGTCGTCGGGAAACAGGTCGTTGCCGACGAACGGCAGCGCCTCGGGCTGGAGCCAGCGGGTGCTCTGCGTCTCGCGGTCGGCCAGCGGCACGCCGCGCAGGTCCACGCTGTCGTATTGCGACAGGCGCACGTCGCAGAGCACGGCGTCGAGGTCGCGGGCGATCTGCGCCACGCCCTCCGACTTGCCGATGCCGAAGCCGCCCCAGATCATCAGCGGGTGGTCGTGGCGCACGGCGATGTGACGCACGAGGTCTTTCATGCCGTCGATGGTGACGATGTGCATGGTGTAGGTCCTTCCTGTGTTGGGTTCGGTTAGGCCGCCTAACCGGCGACGGACTTGCGGGCGCGCAGGCCCATGTAGATCACCTCGAACCCGATCTGCGCTTGCGGGTCCGACGATGGCGCAGGATACCACACGCCGTCGCTGTCGAGGGCGTAGTGGCAGGTCCTGAACTCGACTTTCACATTGAGGTCGCGCGCAGCGTTCCAGGCGCGCGACCGCAGTTTCTCCGGCGGTTCGCCGATGACGGGCACGAACACCCGCTCGAACGGCGCATGAAGCTGGCCGATCAGCCCGCGCAGGCGCTTGCGGGTGAGGCTAGACATCGAACACGCCCAGCACGTCGCCGCGATAGCGCACGACTACCTGTCCGTAGTAGTCGCGCGGGATGGCCTGCATCACGTCGAGGAACGCGACGCGCGCGTTGGGCGCGTTGACCACGCCTTGCGCCCATGTGCAGGGTTGCGGCGTGGCCGGCTGGCCGGCGGCCACCACGAAGGTCGTCAGCTTCGTCTCGATCCGGCGCAGCCGCGCCACGAGGTCGCCGAACGACGCCTCGTTGTCAGGCTTCGTCGCCACTGTTCTCTCCATTGACTGCGCGGAACTTCACCATGAAGTCCGACATTTCGTCGAGCACTTCGCGCGCCTCTTCGGCCGCCGCGTCGCGCGCATTTCTGTCGGCCCGGATTTCCTTCGGGTCCCACAGCGCCGCCCGGTCCGCCAGCCGGTCGGCCAGCCGGGCGAGGTCCGGGTCGTCGGTTACGTTGAGCGCCGGCACGGCTCGCGCCAACGCCTGTAGGTTCGACACGGTGGTGTCGTAGAACTTGGTGTCGCTCGCCATGCGTTCGGCGAACGCTTCCAGCGTGTCGTAGAGCCGGTCCCACAGGTCCGTGACGGCCGATCGCAGGCGCGTGTTGACGTTATCGGCGATCTCGTCGCGGATGCGCCGGCTCTCGTCGGCGTCCAGTTCGACCCGGAAGTCGCCAGCATCGGGCACGGCGTTGACTTCGACGCGCGTGTAGAACCGATGGGCGAGCGCCAGCGCCGACGGGTAGTCGCCGGGGTCGAACATGTCGCCCATGCGGAACTCGGCGCGGTCGCGTTCGGTCGGGTAGGCCACGGTCAGGAAGTGGTCGACCGCCGCCTCGAACTCGTCCTTCAGCGGCGCGTAGCCCTCGACGAACATGTGGTAGGCGGCGCGCGGCAGGAGCCGGTCGCCGTTGTCGCGCCACGGCAGCGTCGTGGCGTAGAAGTGCTTGCGCAGTTTGCCCGCCGCCTCGACGATCGGCGCGAGCGCCGCCTTCGGCACGAGGTGCTTGTTGACGCGCGCGGCGTCGTCGGCGGCGTTGGCGTCGCGCACCACCTTGGCGGAGGCGCGCTTGTCGAGGCGCTGGCCGGTCCACATGCCGACGTGGATCGAGACCAGCATGGCCTTGGTGACGATACTCATGGGGTGGGTCCTTTCTTCGGGCAGTCTATGAACGTGACGTTGGCGCGGTCCTTGAGGATCGCCCAATAATCCCGCAGCGTCAGGATGGGGCCATACGCCTTCTGCCGCCACACATCGTGGTTCTCGTAAATGCGCCGTCGTTCGTTGGCGAGGACTCCGGCGACATGATCGGGGCTGTATCGCCTGCCGCCAAGGGCTTGGTGAAGTCTGCGCGGGAACGATCCCTCCGGGGCGCTCGCATCGGCCAATCTACGCACCGTGTAGGTTTCACCCACAACGCGTTGCCGGCCGGTCGGGGCGCCCAGCGTCGTCGCGACGGCCACGGTGAGCCACGCCCGGAAGGCCGGGTAGTCCGCCGCGCGCGACAGTCGGTTCGATTTGGTCCGATCGACCACTCGACGCAGCGCGATCAACGGCTCGACGACGCCGGATGCGAGCAGCGCGTCGGCGCTCCAGCGCAGGTCCAGCGGTCTGTCGCGCACATCGCGCACGAGCACAACGTCGCTCCCGACGCGCAGGGCTTGCGTCTTGTGGATCGTCGCATCCACCGGGCCGATCCGGCCGCTCGCCCGGTGGATCAGGTCGCGTCTCGCCAGCGTCGAGCCCTGCTCGTGATACTCGACACAGTCGTTGACGTGATGCGTGACAAGTGTATAGCCGTCGAACATCAGGGTGTAGCTCGCACCGTCATCGTTGCGTCGGAGGATGACGCCATGCGCGCCGTCGCCTTTCCGTAGTTTGCGATGGCGTTCGTCGAAGCCGGAGCGCCAGCGGGTCGGCGCGGCGGCGTCCCATGCGGCGCGCATCTGCGCGTAGCTGTCGATTGCCGGCAGGTTGTGGAATTTCGCGTGGTTGTACATCGGGTCGGTTCCTTTCTTCGGTTAGGCCGTCTAACCGGCGGCGGTCAGCGTCAGGTAGGGCACGGTCGTCGCGACGTAGTTGTGGTCGAACCTGTTGCGATCGAACGTCGCCGCCGCCAGCAGCATCAATTCGCTCATGCTGTAATACGGTTCGGACCAGCCGCCATCGGCGACACGGTTGATCTCGGCGCATAGTTTGTCGCTGTCGACTACGAGCAGATCGGCAGGCGTGGGTTTACGATCTTTCCGCAGTCGGAAGCGGCCGCCGATGGCGAAGACGCGCGACCGGGTGGCGTCGTCGTCCAGCATCTCCCAGCGCATTTTCGCCAGCGCGAACGCCGTGTCGATGCGGTCCTGCTCCTCTGGCGTGTAGCCTCGCCGGACGTAGACGTTCGTCGGCGCTCCGATCGGCCGCAGGCCGTCGCCCGGCCAGTAGACGGCGGCGCGCTTGCGCAGCGCCAGCGGGACGCCATCCATATCGACGAGATCGGGGCCGATTCTCGCCAGCACGCCGGTCTTGTGGTCGAGGGCGAACGTCTGCGATCCGACCCGCGTCAGCGCGGCGCGCGAGACGCGCTTCCCGTCGGGCGCGAACACGGCCTTCGGGAAGGCGGCGTCGTTCGTCGAGACGACGGTTACGCCGACTGTCGAGAACCGGCGACGCAGGGGCGGACGCGGCGCGCGGTAGGTGTAGATCGTCTCGCCGGTGTCCTCGAACCGGACGAACCCGGCGTCCGGGATGCAGTGGAACCGGGACCATGCGTCCCACGCGCGTTTGAATTGAGTGAAGTCGGTCATGTCGTTTATCTCCAGACGACGTTGTTGCGTTTCCACCGGGCGAACACGGCGTCGGTCAGGCCGCCGACGATCGGTTCCGATCGCTCGAACATGGCGGCCGCCTGCTTGCGTATCGCGCGACGCAGCGCGGCCACGTCCGTCTCGCCGGGCAGCCACGACGCTTTGATCCGCGTCGCCACGGCAAGCCACGCGGGCGTGACGGGGCCGTCCAGCTCGCGCAGCGCGTCGACGATGGCCGCCGGGCTGAACCCGCACCCTTCGATCGCGGCGCGCACGCACAGCGCGTCGACCAGCGGCTTCGCCGCGCGCCAGCGCTCGTTGAACGCCTTGCGCGGGACGACCCTCCATACGAAGGGCGTCACGTCGTTCGGGTGCATGGTCCACGCGCCAGCATCGTTGATGATGCGCGCCTCTCGGCGCTGGTTCATCAACCACATGCCGTCGCTCGACCGGAAGAACGTATCTTCGACGCCGCGCGCCCGAACGTAGCTCACGTGACAACCCAGCGCGCGCAGCAGGTCGTCGAGATAGCGCGCCGTGGTGGTGGACGGCCACAGCACGACGCGGATCGTCCCGTCGGGCGCGGCCGTCAGGATGTCCGTCTTGTGGTGACGGACGACGTAGGTCGCGTCGTCCGTCTTGCGCAACGTATGGATGCGCTTTTTCGAGGTGTGGATCGAATACTCGCGGTCGGCGCGCGGGCGGCGTCGACCGCCTTCGAGGCGCGTGAAGCGCAAGTCGAGAGATTTGTAGAGCGGGTTGGGCATAGCGTGTTCCTCGGTTCGTGTCGGGGTTCGGTTAGAGCGGTCTAACCGACTTCGGGAGGCTGCGGTTGCGGTTGCGGCGCGGCGCAGGTGGCGTAGACGCCCGGCCGGACGTGACGGATGCGGCCGAGCGCGACCAGCCGGAGGAGCACGTTGCTGGTCGAAGCGGCCGACCCGCCATGCGCGGCGATCCACCTTTCGAGCTTGTCGCTTTTGAACTGCGAGTGCTTCGGCAGGAACTGCGCGATCACGTCGCGCGTCAGGCCCGCACGCTTGCGCCTGCGCGGCTTGTCCGGTTCGGCTTCCGTCGCGTCGGCCACAGGGGCCGGGGCGGGCTCCGGTCCGGGCTCCGTCACGTCGGCCGACACGGCGGCGATCAGGGCCGCCGACCCGCCATTCGCTGCGACCCACTTCGCCAGCCTGGCGTTCGGCGGGAAGTTTTCAACCACGGGCGTGTCGGCCAACGGCGCGACGCCGGTCACGTCGCCGCCGTTGGCCAGCACGGTGTCGATCAGGCGCGCGAGATACTCGGCCGCGACCTCCACGGTCACGTCGTATTGGGAAGTTTTACGCATGGTTCGGTCCTTTCGCTTCTTCGGGGGTTGTCACTCGTCGATCAGGGGCTGGCGCAGCGCGGTCTGCGCGACGCTCAGCATGGCGATCGCCTTGCCCAGCATGGCGATCATCTCGTGCGGGCGCAGGTCGGGCGCCTCCAGCCATCCGGCGCGCAGGCTGTCCACCGCCTGTTGCGCCGCCCGGAACTCGGGCGCGTCCTTCAGGCCGAGGTTGAGCGACAGGCGGCGGGCGCGTTCGTGGAAGTCGGCGTGGTTGCGCCGCGTCAGCGGCGTCAGGATGGGCGGCATGGGGTTGTGCTCCTGCAACTGTAGGTTGTTGGGGTCTGGACGGCCCTCAGGAGGCCGTGGGCGGGCGTGGGCCGGTGGCGGCTATGGTGGTAGCGGCTGGGGCGACGGAGGCCAGTCAGCGATCGGCTGGCGAGCCCAGCCAGCGCAGGAAGGCCCGATGGGCGGTTCCGTCGGGGGACCGGGCGTGGATTTGGGCGTGGTGGACGCGGCGCGGGCGGCGTGTGGCGCGTCGCCGTTTGCGCCAGTGCGCGGCGAGCGGCGGGGACGGCAGGGCGAGGGCGCCCAGCGCGAGGGCGAGCGCGGCGACGACGAGGTGGGAGTCGAGGGGCATGGCGGGTCTTTCGGTTCGGGGTTCCGGGTCGCTGTCGGTTAGAGCGGTCTAACCGATCACGGGAGGCTGTGGATTGGCAAGGTCGTCGTCGGCCTTGTCCACGGCGTGCTGCGCCGGCGACGCGTCGCGCAGGTTGCTCATGTGGATCGCCTCCAGGCGCGAGAGTTTGCCCCGCTCGGCGCCCGCGCGCGCGTCCACGGGGTCGCTCAACCAGCCCTCGGCGCGGTCGGGCGTCTCCACGTCGCGATACGGCACGCGGCCGATCCAGACGATGCGACCGTCGAACGTGACGGTCGCCTCGGCGGTTTTCGTGGCGCGGTCCACGTGGATGGAGACGACGGTTTTGTGGAAGGCGCGGCGGGTCAGAAAGGACATCAGCATGGCGGGGTCTTTCGGTTCGGGTTCGTGTCGGGGTTCGGTTAGAGCGGTCTAACCGAACCCTGTCGGTTCGCAGTCAGCGGGAGCGGTCGGCGTGCGCCGGACGCACTCTCCGACCGTCTTAAGAGTATAGCACAAAATGGCAACGTTGTCAAGGGGTTAGTGGGCATCGGCGAGGGCCGGCGCGGGTCACTCCGGGCGGTCCCGGTCCGCGAGGAAGTCGCGGGGTTCTTCGGCGGCGATCAGGTCGTCCAGCGGCGTCAGGTCGCGGTCGAGCGGGCGGACGACCGGGCGGCGCGACCAGTCCAGCATCCGGGCGGCGTAGGCGGCCCGCGTGAGCTTTTCGGCGGCGGCGAGGTCGAGGGCGGGGTGGCGGTAGGCGGCGTCGGCCAGCAGGGCGGCCCGCTGGCGGGGGTTGTGGGCGAGGAGGTCCGGTGGGTAGGCCGGCGCGGGGACGGCCGCCAGCGGGCTTCCCTGTGGCGTGGCGGCGGGGACGGCAGGGGCGGCGACTACGGTATCGAGGGTGTGGGCGGCGAGGCCGGACGCAGGGTCGGCCAGCAGGCCGCGCGGGTGGATGAGGCGGTCCGGCAGGCGGCCGTCGATCAGGGCTGCCATGTCGTCCACGGCGTCGGCCACGGCGGAACGCGGGTCGGTCAGGCGGATCAGGTCCCGTGCGGCGGCGATGTCGCGGGGACGGACGTAGAGCCACGGACGTTCGAGGATCAGGCCGTCCGGCGCGGTCAGGACCATCTGGGCGCCGGTGGCGCGGTCGACAGGCGCGTCGCGATTGACGGGGATGTAGCGCGGCGCCCTGGAGCCGGGGTGCAGCGACATGGCGCGGTCGGCCAAGGCAGCCACAGCGTCGGATGCGAGCGGCGCCGCAGGCGCGAATACAGGCATGGGCGCAGGGCGCGCGTCAGGGACGGTCGGCCCTGTCGCCGGATCGGCGCGTTCCGGCAGTTGGTGAAGGTAGAGGCCGGTCTCGGGGTCGATGCCCCGGGCGCGACGCTTCGCGGCGTAGCGTTCACGTCGGACGACCAGTTTCAGGGCGGCCTGGCGCGCTTTCCGGTCGTCGGCGCTCATGGCCAGCCGGACGGACGGCGGGAACTTCAGGCGCAGGGCGTCGATGCGCGGGGTCAGCTCCTTCGCAGGGTTCCACGACGCGCCGTCGACGATGGGTTTCGGGATGGGCCACGATCCGACGGTGCGCGAGACGCCGATGCGTTGCAGGCGCATGTCTACGGTCTCCTGGCCGGTTGTCGGACGACAGACGCGGCGCATCAGCCAGGCGGTTGCAGCCCGCGCGTCGTCGCGCGCCAGCGGGTCGGCCATGTGACGGTCCAGCGCCGCGTAGGCCATGATGCGGATGTGGAGGTTGCCGGTGTTGCCGGCGGCGATCCGAATGGCGTCGGCGACGTAGGCGCGCGGGCCGCGCGGGTCGCGGAAATCGTCAGGTTTCAGCGGGGGTCTCTCGCACTCGGCCCGCCAGTCGGCGGACAGGAACTCGTCCGGCCAACGGTCGTAGGCCAGGATCGGATACAGGCTGGCGTTGGACATGCCCGACGGGGCGGGGACGAACAGGTGGTTCGTGTAGCGCGAGACGGCCAGCCAACAGGCGGCGGATCGGCGGCCGAAGCCGAGATAGACCAAAATGCCCTTCGGAAGGGTGTGGGACCGGGGTTGAGACACCATCACAAGTCACTCCAAATGAAACCAATGAGTTAGATGGCGCTGCACAGGGAACGCGACCTATCACTCAGTTATGTGACGTATCGAAATATTTCCGGGATGTCAATTTCGACCACCACCGCTGAAAAGACAGGCATTTACTCTGGAAACTCATATCGCCTCGATTTCTGGAGTAAGGGTGTGCGTGCGCATGCGCGGGCGGGCGCGGGCGCGCACACATGCGCGGGGGCGCGCGCGTATGTCTCTAATGCGTTTTTTCTAATATGTATATGAGTAGACAGAGTAAATAAATATAAAAACAGTGGCCTGCGGCGCTCCAACTATCCCAGTGGTCGCTCAAAACCGCGATTTTGGCGACTCAGGCACATTTCAAACCGTGAGTTCGTGGACGAAAGGTTCACATGTGAACTCATACTTTCTTGATATGTTCTATTTTGTTCTCGTTACGGTCCAATTTCCCAAAAAACACGTTGTGCGTGAGTTGTTGTCTACAACACGTTTTAGCGAATGCGGAACATCGTGAGAACGTTGTGCGCGTTTCGTTCTGATATGAGTTCGTCCTTGATCGCTACAACAGGTTGTTATCAGTTAACGCTAGTTGAGGTGCGAACTTTTTGTCCTGCGAACTCATACGCGCGTCGTCTCGCCAGCGACCCCCTCCCGCGCCAACCCGGATTTCGGTTAGATCGATCTAACCGAACCCGTCCCGGACGGCCGAAACGGGCGCGGGCGCGGCGTAGACTACTATACCGCGAGTTCGGTTAGATCGATCTAACCGAACCCGTCCCGGACGGCCGAAACGGGCGCGGGC
>ERZ1645187.249-NODE-249-length-52771-cov-7.171864_pt1 | contig 52771 bp, 50 predicted proteins | sample MGYA00575352_ERZ1645187 | MGnify/ENA primary metagenome ERZ1645187 (study PRJEB40837, sample SAMN11349314) | freshwater sediment metagenome | isolation source: river sediment | host: Sediment | place: India: Wazaribad , New Delhi | collected 2017-02-21 ... | reverse complement strand
CGCGGATGCCCTTTTCCTTCATGGTGTCGATGACGACCTTCATGTAGGGCATGGTGGTGGTGAGAAGCGCAGACATGCCGAGGATGTCCGGCTTGTGCTCTTCCATGGCCTCCAGATACTTCTCGACCGGGTTGTTGATGCCGAGGTCAACCACTTCGAAGCCCGCACCTTCCATCATCATGCCGACGAGGTTCTTGCCGATGTCGTGGATGTCGCCCTTCACGGTGCCGATCACCATCTTGCCGAGGCGCGGGGCGCCGGTGGCGATGAGCAGCGGACGGAGAATGAACATGCCGGCCTTCATGGAGTTGGCGGCAAGTAGCACTTCCGGCACGAAGAGGATGCCGTCGCGGAAGTCCACGCCGACGATGCGCATGCCTTCCACCAGGGCTTCGGTGAGCACCTTGTAGGGTGCCCAGCCACGGCCGAGCAGGATGTGGACGGCCGCTTCGACCTCTTCCTTGAGGCCGTCATACAGGTCGTCGTGGACCTGCTGGACCAGTTCTTCATCGTTGAGGGTGTTCAGGTCAAGATCGCCAGCGTCGCTCATGGGGCACTCCAATTTCGTGCAGAAAGCATAATCGAGCAGGTGAATCCGCCCCGCCCTTGCACGACCTAGCCTTGCCGGAAAGCGACGGTTGAGACAAGTCCTTGCGCGGGCTAAGACAGCGGCGACAAAGGAAATTCACCATGCCATCAGCTTTCGACGTCGCGTCCGTGCGCCGCCAGTTCCCGTCCCTTGCCGTGACCGATGCCGGAAAAACCCGCTGTTATCTGGACAATCCGGCAGGCACGCAGGTGCCGCAGCGGGTGATCGACCGGACGCTGGAGGCGCTGGTTGAGAAGAACTCAAACCTGGGCGGATTTTTTAGCAGCACCGTGCAGGCCGGAAAGCTGGTGGATGATGCCCATCAGGCGGTGGCCGACCTCTATGGCGCCACCTCGGCGGAGGAAATCATCTTCGGCCAGAACATGACGACGCTGACGCTGCACATGTCGCGCTGCCTGGGGCGGCAGTTCAAGGCAGGTGATGAGATTGTGCTGTCGCGCATGGACCATGACGCCAATGTGGCCCCCTGGCTGCTGCTGGCGGAGGACAAGGGACTGACCGTGCGCTGGATGGACTTCGATCCCGAGACCTTCGAATTTCCCGATGACGCGCTGACGAAGGTGCTTTCGCCCCGGACCAAGCTGCTGGCGCTGGGCTATGCCTCCAACTGCACCGGCACGATCAACGATGTCCGGCGCTTCTGTGGCGAGGCGCGGGCCGCCGGGGTCATCAGCTATGTCGATGCGGTGCAATTCGCGCCGCATGGGCTGGTGGACGTGATGGCACTCGGCTGCGATTTCCTGGTGTCATCGGCCTACAAGTGGTTCGGGCCGCACATGGGCATCCTGTGGGGGCGCAAGGACCGGCTGCAGCAGACCTTCGGCTACAAGGTGCGTCCTGCGGGCGAAGATCTGCCGCACAAGTTCGAGACGGGTACCTTGTCGCACGAGGGCATGGCGGGGTGTCTCGGGGCGGTTGAGTATCTTGCCTCGCTTGGTACCGGCGGCAACCGGCGCGCAGAACTGGTGTCAGCCTGGCAGGCGATGGAGGCCTATGAGCAGTCTCTGACACAGCGGCTGATTGACGGATTGCTGCCTTTCAAGGGATTGAAGGTGCGCGGCATCACCTCGGCCAACGCGGTGCACCGCCGCGTGCCCACCGTGTCCTTCACGGTCGACGGCGTGGACCCAGCCCGGCTGGCGAAGCACTTCGCGGGTGAGAACATCTTTGTCTGGTCCGGGCACAACTATGCCATCGAACCCTGCACGCGCATGGGGTTGATGGACAAGGGCGGCGTGCTGCGCGTTGGACTGGCCCACTACAACACGGCGGAGGAAGTGGACGGCTTCCTCTCCTCCCTTGCAACCGCCCTTCGCTGAGGACAACCATGGCTTACAGGATCGCCGTCGTCGGCATCGGCAAGATTGCCCGGGACCAGCACATTCCCTGCATCGGCAAGAACCGGAAATTTGAACTTGTGGCCGGTGTCAGCCGCCATGGAAAGATTGACGGCGTCGCCAATTTTGAATCAATCGCAGCCCTCAAGGCCAGCAAGCTGAAGGTGGATTGCGTGGCGCTGTGCACGCCGCCTTCGGTGCGGCTGGCCATGGCGCGGGAGTGCCTTGATGCGGGCTGGCATGTGCTGATCGAAAAGCCGCCGACACCGACGGTGGGCGAGTTGCTGGCCATGGAAACCCATGCCCGCAAGAAGAAGCGCGTGCTCTATGCCACCTGGCATTCACGCTACAACGCCTCGGTCGATGAGGCGAAAAAGTTGCTCAAGGGCAAGCATGTGGATTTCCTGCGCGTCACCTGGAAGGAGGATGTCGAGAAATGGCATCCCGGACAGGCGTGGATTTGGGAGCCGGGCGGCTTTGGCGTGTTCGATCCGGGCATCAATGCGCTCTCCATCGTGACCAAGATTTTGCCGGAGGCCATCTTTGTGGAAGGTGCGACGATTGAAGTGCCTGCCAATGCGGCAACGCCCATCGGTGCCGATATCCGCTTCAAGCGTGGCGATGGCACAGCGGCGGATTTGTCAGCGGTGTTCGACTGGCGGCAAAAGACTGGCGAAACCTGGGAGATTGAAGTGGGTACGCGCGACGGCCTGCGGCTTCACCTGAAGAACGGCGGCTCGGTTCTGGCGGTCAACGGCAAGACAGTGCGCGAGGCCGTGCTGCACGAATATGAAGACATCTACGCCAAGTTCGCACGGCTTCTGAAAGCCAAGAAGAGCGACGTCGATCCCTCGCCGCTGCAACTCGTCTCCGACTGCTTCATGCTGGGCAAGCCGGTGGTGGTGGCGAAGGTGTAGGCAGAAAACCGGCGTGTCACCCGATACCCGTCACCCCGGCGCAGGCCGGGGCCGGGCTCTTATGCCGGGAGGCACGGGCCGCACCTCATCATGCTTCAATAATGTTCCCATGCGCTCGAATGAATAGCCTTGCCCCGGCCTGCGCCGGGGTGACGGAATAGTGGTGCGGTGCTGTATCTGCGATAAGGGAAGCCCCGCCCCGGCCTGCGCCGGGGTGACGGAGTTCCTGTTGAACAGGCCCCAGAATAGAAGAGCTTACCCCCTCCGCCGCTCCCTGCGGGCTGCCCCTTCCGCTGCCTTGTCCACGCCCTTGGCGAGTTCGGAGACGGGGCCGAGCTTGGTTTCGATCAGTTCGTAAGTGGGGCGCGGGCCCTTGCTGTGGCCTTCGAGGGCCTTGCGCATGGAGGCGAGGTGTTCCGGCGAGGTGCCGCAGCAGCCGCCGATGATCTTCGCGCCGGCATCGAGCGCGATGCGGGCATAGTCGGCCATCAGCTCCGGTGTGCCGGTGTAGTGGATGGCGCCGTTCACGTATTGCGGGATGCCGCAGTTGCCCTTGGCGACCACGGCGGCGTCTGGCCGGGCTTCGGTGATGCCCATGACGGTTGCCACCAGTTCTGACGCGCCGACGCCGCAGTTGGCACCGATGGCGCAGGGCTGGTGCGGCAAGGCTGCGGTAAGCGCGCCAAAGGCCTTGGGCGTGATCCCCATCATGGTGCGGCCATTGGTGTCGAAGCTCATGGTGGTGACGATGGGCAGGCCTGCCTGGGCGGCACCTTCCACAGCGGCGCGCAGTTCTTCCTCCGACGACATGGTCTCGATCCAGAGCACATCGACGCCGCCATCCTTCAAGGCCATGGCCTGCTCGGCGAAGGCGGCAACGCCTTCCTCGTAGGGTAGCATGCCGACGGGCATGAAAATCTCGCCGGTGGGGCCGATGGAGCCACCGACATAAACGTCACGCGCCACGGCGTCTGCCTCGGCGCGGGCATTGTTGGCGGCGGCGACGTTGACCTCATGCACACGGTCTTGCGCGTTGTGCAGCTTGAGGCGGTGGCGGTTGCCGCCGAAGGTGTTGGTGAGAATGATGTCGGCACCCGCTTCGATGAAGCGGCGGTGCAGTTCACGCACACGCTCGGGGTGCTCGAAATTCCACATCTCCGGCGCATCGCCCGAGACAAGGCCCATCTGGAAATAGTTGGTGCCCGTGGCGCCATCGGCCAGAAGCCAGGGGCGCGTTGCCAGTGCTTCGGTGAAGGAAATCTTGGGCATGGGAAACCTCTCGGAAATCATATAAAGATTTCTTTATATAGGTCAGAAAGCCCCGTGCCAAGCCTCATATGCGTGGGCACCAATGAGCAGGTGCATGCGCCCGTTGATCTCGGCGCGGGCCGGTTCATCGCCTGATTTTTTCAACACATTCAATGTATTTAGAAGATCTTCCGCATCCTGTTTGGCAAGTTGTGGCGCGTCGTGGCGGCCCTCCTCATCGGCCTGGCCATGGGCGCCGAAAATGCGCGTGGCCGCCGTCAGGCGCGGCAGAAGCGCTTTGCAGCTGCCTGCATAGTCCGCCAGATTCGACCCTGGCACCTGGGCATAGAGCGCGCCGAGATAGAGAAAGTCGGCGGCCAGCAGCACGTCGTGGGCGGCATCCCACAGGGCCACGTGATCGGGGGCGTGACCGGGGGTGGCGATGATCTCCAGCTTGCGTCCACCGAGATTGATCACGTGTCCGGGCGGCCACCAGTGACTGACCCTCACCGGCGTCCACCGCATGCCCTCATAGTGGCCGAGGTAGAGGTTGCCCGGCTCCTGCAAAAGGCCATCGCGATCGAAGCCGCGCAGCACGGGCACGTCAGCAACCGCGATGTCGGTGAAGCGGTGCAGGTTGCCGGTGTGATCGAAATGCATGTGCGAGGGCATGGCGGTGACCGACAAGCCTGTGAGCGCCCGCACCACCGGCGTGATGTCGCGCACGCCGGGGCCTGTATCAAACAGCAGCGCCCGCTCCTCGCCCAGCACCAGATAGTTCCAGTTCACCTGATGGAAGCGCGGTTCGCCGATGGCATGGATGCCGGGTGCGACTTCACGCAGGGCAAACCAGTCGTCGAACCAGCGCACGCCATCGGCCAGCATGTTGGGCATCAGTCCCGCTCCCTCGCGTGTTTGCGGGCAGTGTAGCGGCCTCACCTATTTGGGCAAGTCGAGCGAGATGCGCATGGTGGAGATGGCCTTGCGGCGCTCCACCTTCACATGCACGGCCTCGGACGGCACGCTGATGTGACGCTTGATGGCAGCGAGCACATCTTCCTTGATCAGGCCCAGCAGGTTGGATTGCCCGGTGGCGCCGCGCTCGTGGGAGAGCAGCACCTGCAGCCTCTCGCGCGCCACGGGTGCGGTCGAAGGGGCGGGTTCCTTCGGCTTCCACCATCGTGTCAGGAAGCTCATGCAGCCCTCCCCCCGAAGATGCGGGCGATGAGGTTCTGGCGTTCGTGCGGCACATTCATCATCACGCTCTCGCCCAGCAGCCGGCGGGCGGCGTCGCCATAGGCCCGCGCCGGTGCGGAGAGCGGATTGGCGAGTGTCACCGGTTGTCCGATGTTGGAGGCGCGCAGCACCTGTTCGCTTTCCGGGATGACTCCGAGCAACGGCACCAGCAGGATTTCCATCACGTCATCAATTTTTAGCATGTCGCCACGGCCGGCGCGGGCCTGGTCATAGCGGGTGATGAGAAGGTGCTTCTCGACCTTGGCGCCCTTTTCGGCGCGTTCGGTTTTCGAATCGAGCAGCCCGATGATGCGGTCTGAGTCGCGAACCGACGACACTTCCGGATTGGTGACGATCACCGCTTCGTCGGCGTGGCGCATGGCGAGGATGGCGCCGCGCTCGATGCCCGCCGGGCTGTCGCAGACCACATAGTCGAACTGGGCGCGCAGTTCCTTCATCAGGCGGGCAAGGCCCTTCTCGTTGAGGGCGTCCTTGTCGCGGGTCTGCGAGGCGGGCAGCAGCCAGAGATTTTCCACGCGCTTGTCGCGGATCAGGGCCTGGTGCAGCTTGGCCTGGTTCTGCGTGACATTGATGAGGTCGTACACCACGCGCCGCTCTGCCCCCATGATGAGGTCGAGGTTGCGCAGGCCCACATCGAAATCCACCACCACGACGGACTTTCCCTGCAGCGCCAGCGCCGAACCCAATGCGGCGGTTGACGTCGTCTTGCCGACGCCGCCCTTGCCTGAGGTGATGACGATTACCTTGGACATGATTCCCACTCCTGCTGTTGATCAATGAAAGACTTCGACGTTGAGCACGTCGCGGTCGAGGCGGGCCTGAACCTGCTCGCCGCGCAATGCGGGATCGAAGTCGTCTGCCGTTTTGTAGAGGCCGTCGATCACCAGCAGTTCTGCATCAAACCTGTTGCAGAAGATGCGGGCTTTGGTGTTGCCGCTGGTGCCGGCGAAGGCGCGCCCGCGCAAGGCACCGTAGATGTGGATGGAGCCACCCGCCGCGATCTCCGCGCCCGAGGCCACGGAGCCGATGACTGTGACATCGCCTTGCGGAAACACCAGCGACTGGCCGGAGCGCAGGGGTTCTTCCACCAGCAGGCTGGCGGGCGCCGCACCCGGCCGTTCCGGCAGTGTGAAGCGGTTCGGTTTCGGAGTGGCGCGCGCCTCCGTTTCGCGGGGATTGAACATGCCGATGGGCATGGGGGTTCCCGGCAATGGCGCAAGATGCTTCCCCACCCAATCGGAACTCACCCCTTCCACCGCCACGAGGCGCAAGCCGCGAGACTCGATTGCCGCGATCACGCGCTGCGTTTCAGCCATGGTGGGCATCAGCGCGGCGAGATCGATGATAACGGGACGGTTGGTGAAGAAGGCCGACTGGTTCAGCAGGCGCTGATCGAGTTCAGCGAGCCATTCGTCAAATGGCGGGTCGGGTGCGAGCACGAAGGCCAGGTAGGAGCGGCCCAGCAAACGCAGCGACATACGGGACGGAACAATGACTGACACGTGACACAACCCTTCTACGCAACGCACCCCAGCGGGCGTGATTAGGGCGGAACATGGTTAACAACGGGTTAACGGAACGTGCCGGATTGAGGCAGCTTTGTGGCACGCCGTGATGGTCAAGCCTTGTCGATACCGTAGTAGAGGTTCACCACATGGGTGGCTTCGGCGAAGAAAAGCCAGCGCTCCACAACCGCCGCACAGAGTGCAGCCGCCGCGAGCGCGAACGAAAACCATGGTGTCACCAGCCAACTCAGCAGTGCGGCGATGATGGCCGCAAGCAGCGCCAGCATCACCAGCCTGCGCAGTTTTTCCGCATGGCGGCGGGCCACCACGTAACCCATTTCCTTCTGGATGAAGTTCACGTTTGTGTGCGGAACTTCCCATTGCCTGACGTGACCACCAAGGCCCGTGGCATCGCCCATGGTGAAGCGCGGAATGGCTGTGTCGATGGCACGCCAATAGAGGCTCTTCAGGACGATGACGACGGCCAGCAGCACCAGCACGAGAATGACCTGAAAAGTCTGGAAACGCCCGAACAGCGTGGCCACGGCGGCGAGAACGGCAGCACCCGTTGCCAGCCCGAAGGCGAGATAGACCGGCACCGTGAGGCCGTGGTTCCATTGCGGAATGGTTCTGAGGCTGGCGTAGATTTTCCCGGTGCAGAACACCGTCAGCGCGCTCATGAATAGACAGGCAATGCCCAGCGGCGTAATCCAGCGAGGCGCATCCACGAGACCGCTCCAGACCAGACCGAATGCCAGTGCCACCGGATAGGTGAGCACGGCGGCCACACCTTCGCGCGACAGCCAGGACGAGCGCCATTGCGAGAGTGCCCGCCAGGCCCGTTCGGGATGGCCGAGATGGAATGTCGAGGACAGAAGCCCGATGGTGATGAGGGCGAGCGCCACGAACATAGAGGTGACGGCGAAGGCCACGGACGAGGCCTGCCCATGGTTCAGGCCGACAAGACCGAGCAACGCCAGAAGGCCGTAGCCCGCGCCGGAGGCGGTGGTGAAGAGGATGACGGAATAGGCGGGGTTCATGACGGGGCTCAGCCTTCCAGCCTGTCCGAGAGGTCGCTCTCGTTGGCGCGTGCCGAGGCTTTCGGTGCGGACATCAGCTTGTCGGCCCAGGCGAAGAGTTTTTCCATGGCGGAGCCATCAGACTTGGGCAATGCTTCCACCACTGCCGTGTCGCGGCGGGCACGGGGTGGCAGGTATTTGTTGGTGGGCTTGTAGCCCATGTCCGGCATCAGGTCGTAACCGCCGCGTTCCCTCACCAGTTGCGACACGGCGGAGTTTGCATCGCCCAGATCGCCGAAACTGCGCGCGCCCGTGGGGCAGGCTTTCACGCAAGCCGGCACGCGGTCTTCTTCCACAAAGTTCTCGTTGTAGATGCGATCCACGCAGAGCGTGCACTTTTTCATGACACCGGTTGGCGCGTCATACTCGCGCGCGCCATAAGGGCAGGCCCAGGAACAGAGCTTGCAGCCGATGCAGGTTTCCGGATTGACGAGGACGATGCCGTCTTCGGCGCGTTTGTAGGAGGCACCCGTCGGGCAGACGGTGACGCAGGCCGGGGTCTCGCAATGCAGGCAGGAGCGCGGGAAGTGGACGATGCGCGCGTCCTCCCTGCCTTCATCATGCACCTCGTAACCGTGGATGCGGTTGAGCCATGTGCCCATGGGTTCGGCACTGCGCGGCTTTGCATCCGAGAGCGGCGCCGAGACGCCTTGCGTGTTCCACTCCTTGCAGGAGGTGGCGCAGGCCTGACAGCCGACACATACATCAAGGTCGATGACGAGGCCGAGCTTCTTTTGTGTCGTGCCGGGAAGCGAGGTCATGGACGTTGCCTTTCACCTCTCCCGCTTGCGGGAGAGGTGGCTGGAGCGCAGCGACAGCAGGTGAGGGACGTGAGATGACCGCCCTCACCGGGCGCGTGCCGCGCCGTCCTCTCCCGCAAGCGGGAGAGGTGAGTGATTGCATGGATCATTTGCCCACTCCCACGTTCTTCAACACCCCGAACTGCGGTTTGCTTTCCGCACTCTGGTCCCGGGCTTTTTCCACCCGCACCTTGAGGTCGTACCAGGCGGCCTGGCCGGTCACGGGATCGCTGTTGGAATAGCGGTAGCCGCCTTCACGTTCCGGAAGAAGATCGCTGATCAAGTGGTTGAGCAGGAATCCTTTTTTGGCTTCGGGCGCGCCCTGCTCCAGGCCCCAGGTGCCGCTGCGCTTGCCGATGGCATTCCAGGTCCACACGGTGTTTTCGTTCTGCCCGTCCATCAGCTTTGCCTGACATTTGATTTGGCCGTGATGCGACGTCACCGTCACCCAGTCACCATCGGCGATGCCAAGTTTGGCGGCGCGCTTGCGGTGCATGTAAAGCCAGTTGCGGCCGAGGATCTGGCGGAGCCAGGTGTTCTGCGATCCCCACGCATGATACATCGCCATGGGCCGCTGGGTGATGGCGTGCATGGGGAACTCGTCTGCGCTCACCATCTCACCCTCAAAGGGCGCATACCAGAACGGAATGGGATCGAAGTAGGTCTCGATGCGGCTGCGGTGTTCGGGTGGCGGCATCACGGCACCGAAGCCCCGGGCGGCGAGGCGGAACTTCTGCAGCGGCTCGGAATAGAGCTGATGGATGATGGGCTCGGGCCGGGCGAGGAAGCCCATGAAGGTTGCCCAATCGAGATAGTCCCAGTTCACGTGCTTGTAGTATTTGGCGCGGTCGGGGATTTCCTGGAACCAGTGGCAGCCGTTGGCGATGTATTGTTCAAGCTGCTTCGGGTTCACCGGCCCCCTGCCTGACATGCGCCCTTCTGGCCCACGGAAACCAGCGAGCGGCCCAAGGCCCGGCGCGCGTTCATGGTTGACCAGATAATCGGAATAGCCGCCGGGGTAGCGGGGGTTGCCATCCTGCGTGACCATGGCAGGCAGGCCGAGGCGCGCGCCCAGATCAAGCAGCACATCCTGGAAGGGCCGCACGTCGCGGTCCGGTTCCACCACGGGCTGGCGGATGGAGTCAGCCGGGCCGTCGGCATCGGAGATCGGGCGGTCGAGCAGCGAGATCGCATCCCAGCGTTCGAGGTAGGTGGTGTCCGGCAGGATGAGGTCAGCGTAGTGCACCATCTCCGAGGCATAGGCGTCGGAATAGATGATGCGGGGAATCACATATTCTCCGTCACCGCGTTTGGCCGTGAGGGCCGAGATGGTGTCCGGCACGTTCATGGCCGAGTTCCAGCTCATGTTGGCCATGTACATGAAGAGCACATCCACGGGGTAAGGGTCGCCCTTGGCCGCGTTGTTGATGACCATGTGCATCATGCCATGGGCGGAGAGCGGTGCATCCCAGGAATAGGCCTTGTCGATGCGCTGCGGCGTGCCGTGCGCGTCCACCAGCAGGTCTTCGGGCGAGGTGACGAAGCCCAGCGGGGGACCGGGCAGCGGCGTCAACGGCTTCACCTGTCCTGGCTTGCCTGCGGGCTTCACGCCCGGCGGAATGGGCTTGGGGAATGGCGGCTTGTAGCGCGTGCCGCCGGGGCAATCGATGGTGCCCAGCATGATCTGCAAGAGGTGGATGGTGCGGCAGGTGTGGAAGCCGTTGGAATGGGCGGAGATACCGCGCATGGCATGGAATGCGACGGGGCGGCCACGCGTCTTCTCGTACTGGCGGCCAAGATAATCCGTCCACGGAATATCAATTTCGATTGTTTCCTCGAAAGCGGTGTGGGCCAGTTCCGCCGCGATGCGGCGGATGGTGGCGGCTGGCACGCCGCATTGGGCCGCCACGGTTTCGGGCGCGTAGTCCTTCGAGAGGAAGCGCTCGGCCACCAGCGTGAAGGAGGTGACGACCTTGCGGCCATCGGCCAGCGTGAAACGGCCCATGAGCGGCGGGTTGATGCCGTAGGTGCCCGCGACCTTGGTGCCTTCGGTCTGCGGGTCATAGACCAGTGCCGTGCCCGCAGCATTCCGCAGGACGAGACCGTCATCGGCAGCGCCGGGATTTTCGATCACCAGCCAGGGTGCGTTGGTGAAGCGCAGGAGATATTCGCCATCGATCCGCTGGGCTTCCAGCAGGGTGTGGATGAGGGCGCCCGCAAACAATCCGTCGGTGCCCGGCGTGATGCCGATCCATTCATCGGCGATGGCGGAATAGCCGGTCTTCACCGGGTTGATGGCGACGATCTTGGCGCCGCGCTTCTTCAGCTTTCCAAGCCCGGTCTTGATCGGGTTTGAAGCATGGTCTTCGGCCACGCCAAAGAGCATGAAATATTTGGTGTGGTGCCAGTCCGGCTCGCCGAATTCCCAGAAGCTGCCGCCATAGGTGTAAAGCCCTGCGGCGGCCATGTTGACCGAGCAGAATCCTCCGTGTGCGGCGTAATTCGGTGTTCCGAATTGTGAGGCCCACCAGCCGGTGAGCGCCTGCGACTGGTCGCGTCCAGTGAAGAAGGCGAGTTTCTTCGGATCGGTGTTGCGCACTTGCGAGAGCCACAGCGTGGCGGTGCGCAGCGCCTCTTCCCACTCGATTTCGCGGAACTCGCCGGAGCCGCGCTCACCGACGCGGATCAGGGGCTTCGACAGGCGCGACGGCGAGGTGTGCTGCATGATGCCCGAGGCACCCTTGCCGCAGATCACGCCCTTGTTGACGGGATGGTCCTTGTTGCCCTCGATATAGGTGACGCCGCCATCCTTCAGGTACACCTTGATGCCGCAACGGCAGGCGCACATGTAGCATGTGGTGGTCTTGATCTCGTCCCAGGTCTTGAGCTGGGTATTGACCTGTGGCTGGCTCATCGTTTCCCTGTCCGGACACAGCTTACATGCATGCAGAAATCGCGCATGAGCCAGAAATCCTCACGTCTGGATTTATGGGGCAAATTGGCCCTATGATAGGGCCAGTCAGACCAAACCACGGAACCAAGCATCTTGCGCGATTGGCTTATCCACCTGAAAAGAACAGAGTTTTCCAGCTTGCAGGCACAGATCAGGGAGGCCCTTGTCTCGGCCATCCTGGACCGAAAACTGGACCAGTCTGAGCCCATCCCATCGACCCGCAAGATGGCGAAGTCGCTGGGCGTGTCGCGCAACACGGTGGTGCTGGCCTACCAGGGGCTGCTGGACGACGGTTACCTCGTGGCGCGTGAACGCTCTGGCTACTACGTGGCCGACAAGGCGCTGGAAGACACCGCGACATCGGTGCGGCCCGTCATCACGCGGGCCAAGAGTGGTGCTGCCGCCGACGTGGCGCGCCAGTTCAAGACGCGGCCCTCACTGCAGGAAAACCAGACCAAGCCGCTGAACTGGCAGGACTACACCTATCCCTTCATCTACGGACAGGTGGACCACACGCTGTTTCCGCTGGCCGAGTGGCGCGAGTGCACACGGCAGGCGCTGGGCAAGAAATGGCTTGGCGCATGGACCAATGATTCATGGGCCCATGATGACCCGCTTCTGGTGGAACAGATCCGCCGCCGCATCCTGCCGCGGCGCGGCATCATGGCAAGCGATGACGAAATCCTGATCACGCTGGGCGCGCAGAACGCCCTGTTCCTCTTGTCCAGCCTGCTCGTGGACCGCACCAGCAAGGTGGGACTGGAAGACCCCTGCTACACCGACGCCCGCAACATGTTCCGCCTGCGCACCGAGCAGGTGAAGCTGCTGCCCGTCGACGAACAGGGTCTTGTTGTCAATTCGGCACTTGATGAACTCGACCTCGTCTTCACCACGCCCAGCCACCAGTTCCCGACGACCGTGACGATGCCGCTGGAGCGGCGACTTGCGCTTCTGAAAAAGGCACAGGAACAGGACTTCCTGGTGATCGAGGATGACTACGAATTCGAGACCAATTATGTGAACGAGCCCTGCCCGGCGCTGAAGTCGCTGGATGATGATGGCCGCGTGATCTATGTGGGCTCGCTTTCCAAGACGCTGTTTCCGGGACTTCGACTCGGCTTCATGGTGGGGCCGCGCGAACTGATCGCGGAGGCGCGCGCGCTGCGCCGCCTGATGGTGCGCCACGCCCCCAACAACAACCAGCGCGCCGCCGCATTGTTCCTCTCGCTTGGCCATCACGACACGCTGATCCGTCGCCTGCACAAGTCCTATCGGGCCCGCTGGGAGATCATGGGCAAGGCGCTGGCCGATCACCTGCCCAATGCGTCGCGCAATCCGTCCTTCGGTGGCACGGCCTATTGGGTGAAGGGGCCCGCCAAACTCGACAGCGGCGAACTCTACAAGGCGGCGCTGGCGAAGAGCATCTTCATCGAGCCGGGACGCATCACTTTTGGCGGTGCCAAACCGCCGCTCAACTATTTCCGCCTCGCATTTTCTTCCATTGATGAAAAGAAGATCGAGCCCGGCATCAAGCTGCTGGCCGAAACAATCCGGGCGCTTGGCTGAGGCATGAGCGGGACCACTGCCGAGCAGAACCGCCTGAAGGCCGCGCTGTTCGCGGTCGGCTCGGTCGGGCTTGCCTCGATGCAGGACGCCATCGTGAAGAGCGTGAGCAACGACCTGCCCGCCTATGAGACGGTGATTTTCCGCACCGTCGCCTCCCTGCCACTGCTTCTTGGCTGGCTGGTCTATTCGGGCGCGCTCTCCAACCTGTTCCCCTCACGCATGCTGGGGCTGCTGTTCCTGCGCTCCTTCATCCTGTGCACGGCCTATTTCGGTTTTGTGCTGTCGATTGCGGCATTGCCGATCGCGACGTCGGTCTCGATCTACTTCACCATGCCCTTTGTGGTGGCCGCACTTGCTGGCTGGTCACTGGGCGAGCGCGTGCCGCCCTACCGCTGGATTGCCATTGCCATCGGTTTCGCAGGCGTGCTGCTGATGGTGCGCCCAGGATCGGAAGCCTTCCAGCCCGCGGCACTTTTCGCATTGTGGTCGGCGGTCGGTTACGCCATCGGCCAGATGATCGGGCGGCACCTTTCGATGCGGATCGAGTCCGCCGTCATCGCCAATTGGCAGAACGTCACCTATTTCAGCGTTGCCGTGCTTGTGGGACTTGTGACGCCGTTCTTTGCCCATGCGGGTATCGAGGACAAGTCCATGGCCTTCCTGCTGCGGCCCTGGGTCTGGCCGGATGCGACGCAGTTCGTTCTTCTCATCATCATGGGCGTTCTGAGCGCGCTGGCCAGTGCAGGCTTCATTCTTGCCTATCGCCACGGCGAAGCGAATTTCGTGGCGCCGTTCGAATACACCGCGCTGCTCTGGGCCGTCATGAACGGTGTGGTGTTCTTTGGCGACTTCCCCGATTCCACCACCTGGGCCGGGGCTGCCATTGTGGTGAGCGCCGGCGTCTGGATGTTGTGGCGGGACAGCACACTAAACCATCGATAGAAAACCAGCGGTTTCCGCTGTTGCGCATGTGCCACAAATGGCCAGTTAATGAACAGTAAACGGATCAACGCTTGCCGGTGCTGAACCGCCCCGGATAGTTTGAACCCTGTCGGGGGCGACAGGGGATACAAAACCATGAATATGGCCCGCCGACTCGCAACAGCGCTTCTTCTCGGCAGCGCTCTCGCTTCTCCCGCCATTGCTGCGGATATCCAGCAGCCGATATCGTCCTGGACAGGCTGGCATGCGGGCGCAGGTGTTGGCTATGGCATGGTCAATCACGAGATTGACCTCGACGTGAACGCGCTTGGCGGCATCAACGCCGAATTCAGCGGCATCGGTGGCGAGGGTGGCCTTGCGACAATCGAAGCCGGCTACGACCACGAAGTCGGCTCCAATTACCTCATCGGTGCACAAGTCGATTACACCTACTCCGGCATCAGCACCGATATCTCCGGTTTCGTTGGTCCGGCTTCCGCCTCCTATCAACTGGAGGCCAGCAACTCCATCAGCGCCATCGTGCGTGGCGGCCGTCTGGTGAATGGCCACACCCTGCTCTACAGCCTCGCGGGCTGGACGCACACGTGGTGGAATGCGGATGCCTCGCTGAGCCTCGGCGGTCCGCCGCTTGGCCTCTCCTATGACTACGAAACAAACGGCCTCACCCTCGGTGGCGGCATCGAGAGTGTCGTTGGCAACAACACCACGCTGAAGCTCGAATACCGCTACACCATGAACGAGCCGGAGACGATCTTCGCCATTCCCGGCCTGGTTGACCTCGAAGAGAACGCAAACGTCCACACCATGCGCGCGGTGTTGTCCTACAGGCCGGGTATGGTGGCCAAGGAGATGGATGGCAGCGAGGAACGCTGGAGCGGGCTCCGCGCGGGTCTCGGTGGCGGTTACAGCATGGTCAACCATGTGCTGGAAGCCTCGGCGGCACCGGTGATCGGTGCTGAACTCTCCGGCATCGGCGGCGAAGGTTTCTTCGGCACGGTTGAGGTGGGCTATGACATGCTGCTGGGCGAACGTTTCGTCGCCGGCCTGCAGGCCGACTACTCCATGTCAACGGCCAGCACGGATCTTTCCGGCGCGGCGGTCATCGGCTCGCTGTCCTATGAACTGGAAGCAACGCACAACGCCAGCATCCTGGCGCGCGCCGGCTATCTCTCCAGCCCGGACGTGCTGTGGTACGGCATCGCGGGCTACACCCACACCTGGTTTAACGGGGAACTTGGCGTGCAGCCGATCGGCTTCAATGCGTCGTACGACTTTGATGAAGGTGGCCTGACCGTGGGCGCTGGCGTGGAAGTCATGCTGAACGACAGCTGGTCGTGGAAGTCCGAGTACCGTTACACCAGCCTCGACGACGTGAACATTGTCAGCTTCGGTCCATTTTCGCTGGATACGGCGACCAACATCCAGCAGGTGCGTTCGGTTCTCACCTACCGCTTCTGACCTGAACAACACTGTTCCTGAGATGCCACTGGTGCGATGCGCCAGTGGTATTTTCATTCCACCGGAAGGCCGCCACCCGCCTTCACGGTTCTCAGCGCCAGCGACGACTGGATGCGCTGCAGGCCCGGCAGGCGGGCCAGCCTGGTTCGGTGGATGCGCTCATAGTCCTCGGCGTCACGGGCCACGACGCGGAGCAGATAGTCAAACTGGCCACTCATGAGGTGGCATTCGAGGATCTCCGGCACGCGCGACACCGCCTTCTCGAACTTCTCGAAAGCCTCTTCCGTTTGTGCGGCGAGAGACACCTCCACAAAGAACTCGTTGGCGAAACCGAGCTGCTTGCGGTTCAACTGGGCGCCGTAGCCCTGGATGAGCCCCGTCTCCTCCATCGCCTTGATGCGGCGGTGGCAGGTGGAGGGCGACAGGCCAGCCTTGGCGGCAATGTCCGTCAGTGGAATCTGGGCGGAGGATTGCAGCGTTTTCAGGATGATTTTGTCTGATTTATCCAATTCATGCAAATTCATTGCATTCCTGTAGCACGATCCGGAAAATTTTTCCAGCGTGTGCGCACCCGGCCCTGGCCTTCGGGAAAACATTGCAGGCGCTATCGCGTATCGTCCGCAGCTTCAAGACGGAGGAAACCAGAAAATGCTCATCGGCGTGCCGAAGGAAATCAAGAACCATGAATACCGCGTGGGCATGACGCCCGTGTCGGTGCGTGAAGCCGTGCGCGGCGGCCACAGCGTATGGGTGCAGACCCATGCCGGTGAAGGCATCGGCGCTTCGGATGCCGACTATGAAAAGGCCGGTGCCAAGATCATTCCCACGGCGGACGAAATTTTCGCCAAGGCGGACATGATCGTGAAGGTCAAGGAACCGCAGGCAGGCGAGCGCAAGATGCTGCGCGAAGGCCAGATCCTCTACACCTACCTGCACCTCGCGCCCGATCCGGAGCAGACCAAGGACCTGGTCAATTCCGGCGCCATCTGCATTGCCTATGAAACCGTGACCAGCCCGCGCGGTGGCCTGCCGCTGCTGGCCCCCATGAGCCAGGTTGCGGGCCGTATGTCGGTGCAGTCCGGCGCCCATTGCCTTGAGAAGGCGCAAGGCGGCCGTGGCGTGCTGCTGGGCGGCGTGCCCGGCGTTGCGCCTGCGAAGGTTGTCATTCTCGGCGGCGGTGTCGTCGGCACCAATGCCGCAGCCATGGCGCTGGGCCTGGGCGCGGATGTCACCATCCTTGAAAAATCAACCGACCGCATGGAAGAACTGGTGGCGCGCTTCGGCACGCAGCTGAAGACGGTTTATTCCACGCAGGGTGCGGTGGAAGACGAATGCGCCGAGGCCGATCTCGTGATCGGCGGCGTGCTCATCCCCGGTGCTGCCGCTCCGAAGCTGGTGACGAAGAAGATGTTGCCGACGTGGAAGAAGGGCTCCGTTCTGGTGGACGTCGCCATCGACCAGGGCGGCTGTGCCGAAACCTCGAAGGCCACGACACATGCCAACCCGACTTACGAGGTGGATGGCGTCATTCACTACTGCGTCGCCAACATGCCCGGCGGCGTGGCGCGCACGTCAACCTACGCCCTCAACAACGTGACGCTGCCCTTCGGGCTCGCCATCGCCAACAAGGGCTGGAAGAAGGCCCTCGCAGATGATGCTCACCTGCGCAACGGCCTCAACGTCGCCGGTGGCAAGGTCACCTACAAGGCGGTGGCTGACGATCTTGGCTATGCCTACGTTCCTGCAGACAAGGTGATCGGCTGAACCTGACGCAGCGCGCCATTCCTCCTGCGCTGTCAAAGATCCCCGTCCGGCTCTGCCGGGCGGGGATTTTTTCATGTGCGGCGGAATGGATGCCTCAGGCACCTTCGCCCGGCTTGGTGCGCAGGTAGTAGTTGGCCTGCTTGCCATAGATCAGTCCGCGCAGGAGGTTCCGCATGCGCTCCGACTTGCGCAGGGGATCGAGAACGGCGCGAAGCGCGTCGTGCGCTGCCACCTTGGCTGCATCAAGGGTTGGCGACGCGCCGGGCGGGCGCTGCGGCAGGCCGAAGCGGCGGAGCGTGCCGTTCATGGTGCGGATCTTGTTGAGGCGCACCACCTCCGGCGTCTTCCAGGTCATGGCCATGGAAATGGAATAGCTTGACCCCGTCGAGACCCAATGGGGGATGACATAGGGCATGTGCAGCGCGTCGCCCGGCTTCAGCGTGTGCAGGGTAGCGCGCGATTCGAACCAGTCCTCATAGCCGATGTAGCGGTGCTTGCTGGGCGCGATTTCCATGTCCTCTTCCGAGACAAGCGCGCGATCGGTGTTGTCAAAGGTGCGGACAAACTTGTCGCCGTGGATCTGGATCAGGATGTTTTCTTCCATGTCGATATGGAACGGCGTTGTCGCCTTGGCGGAGGAGACGAAGATGAAGCCCTGGATGTCCTCGAAATCCCCGGCGGAGCGGCCGGCGGCGAGGTTGGCCTCGCGCACGAAGGTCTCCAGCACCGAGCGGTAGGCGGGATGGCTCTCGACGCGCTTCAACACCATCCAGGCATTGTCCACCTCGATCGAGCGGATCACCTCCGCGGGCGGCTTGTCGATGCGCGGCACATCCTCCAGCTTCACGCCGATTGCCAGCTTGCCGGAATTGTATTCAATGCGGTCACCCGGCATGGACTGGGCCAGTTCAACAAGGCGCGGCAGGGTGAAGAGCGGATGACCGGCCAGCGCATGTTTCAGCGTGAAGGCCTCCTTGAGGAATTTGGTTTTTGCGGTGGTGTCGTCGATGGTGACAAGGGTCATGAAGCTCTCCGTCCGGTCAGCCGCAGGTAAACCTGCTTGATGGCAGCACGCGCTGCATCTTTCGTGCCATGGAATTTCGCAATCGCGGCAAAGGCCGCGGAAGAGACACCTGGGCCTGCGATCACCACGTCCATGCAGGTGATGCGGTCACGCCAGATGCGGTCGATCATGGGGTGATCGGGAATGGCGTTGGAATCCGCCAGCCGCAGGCCCGGCTCGGCAAACATGAGGCGCGTCGCCTCCAGCACCAGCAGCACGCCGGGCGAGAATTTCGCGTAGTCCTGGTCATAACCGATCTTGCCCAGGGTTGCTTCGCCACCGTCCACGAGGGCAAAAAGTGAGGCCAGCGGCTTGCCATCAAGGCGCAGGGTCCAGAAGCGCACCTTGCCTTGCGCGTGCATGGCGGCCAGGCCGGCGGCGAGTCCTTGCGCGGCTGTCCGGCTGTTGAGAATGGCAGTGCCCCGCCGGCCCTTCCAGCCCGATGCCTCGACCTCAAGGAAAGCCTTGATATGTTCAGCGAGATCACCGTCACGGCTGAGGTCATCCAGCACGAGGGTGCCCTGCTCAGACAGCCTCGCCTTGAGGCGCTTCAGTTCCTTGCGGCGCTTGTGGTCAAAATTCTCCATCATCCAGGAGTCGAAATCACCGCTGAGGTCGAGTGCGGCGCGCTGCCAGGATTTGAGCACATGAACCCGGGGCGAGGCCTTCAGCAGTGCCTGCGTCACGGGATGGTCTAGGGGCACGGAGCGCAGCACGAGCGGCACGCCCAACTGGTCCAGAAACTGTTCCGCTTCAGCAACCGCGGGCCTGCGCGATACCGAGGGCAGCGGACATGGCGTCAGCGCCGTTGTCATGGACTGAACATGGGCGAGCGGCAGGAGCGCGCGCCTGGCCGCAAACAGCCGGAACGGCCCCGCGCCTGTCCCCGTCACAAGTGTCGACGTGCCGGGCACATGTGCCAAAACGGCACGCATCCAGTCGGCGTCGGAGAAAGCAGAGGCGGAGGGCGTCATCATGGCCATGCCCCTGCAATATGCCCGCCAAGCCGCGCAGGTTTGGTTAACCCGCAAACGGAAAAGGCCGGGTCGCGGGACCCGGCCTCATCACGTCTGATTGATCAGGACGCTTATGCGTCAGACTTGGTGGCGAGAACCTGGCGGCCCTTGTAGGTGCCGGACTTCAGGTCGATGTGATGCGGACGGCGCAGTTCGCCCGAGGTCTTGTCCTCGATCACCGTCACGGTCGGCATCTTGTGGCCGGAACGGCGCATGCCAATGCGGCTCTTGGACATTTTTTTGCGTGGAACAGCCATGATCTAAACCTCTGAAATCTCTTTAAAAACGGGAATCGCCCCGGTCCGGGGCGCGAAATCTGGGGGGTCTATAGCCACTTCTTGCGGTCGAGGCAAGTGAGGTATGGCCCCATGGTGCGGGCCCGGCGTTCGATGACATTGGCAAGGATGCGCACCCGCTTCGAGGGTTTTCCGGCCTTGCGCTTGATCGGGTTGGGAAGAACGGCGGCCAGAAGTGCTGCCTCGCGGCGGCTGAGCTTGGCTGCGGACTTCTTGAAATGGTGCTGCGCCGCCGCCTCCGCGCCATAAACGCCCGGCGCCCATTCCACGATGTTGAGATAGACCTCGATCATCCGGCGCTTGGTCCATACGCCATCCATCCACAGGGCAACCGGCATTTCCACCACCTTGCGGATGGCGCCCAAAGGCCCGCGGCCTTCCCAGAGGAAGAGGTTCTTGGCGGCCTGCATGGAAATGGTGGAGGCCCCGCGCACCGGCCCCTCATCGTCATCGAAGGCGTCTTCCACCACGCCCTGGAACTCGATCCAGTCCACACCATGGTGGGAGCAGAAGCGCGCATCTTCGGAGCTGATGACGGAGGCCGCGAGATAGGGTGACATCTCGTCAAGGCCGACCCAGTCCTTGCTGATGCCATTGCCGGAAAAAAGACGGAAGACCATGAGATTGGAGACGGGCGGTGGGACCACCCCATAGACGACGGTCATCACAAACGGCCATGCCACCATGATCGCCAGCGCCACCAGCACGCGGCGCTGCCAGGTGCTGCGCTTTTCCCAGAAGGCGGCGAGGCGGGGAAAGCGTTGGGCCCATGCAGGTGGCTGCCCGGCTGCTTCGGATGCGGGCGGCGGCGGTTCAGCCTCTGGCGTTACCCGCTTGCGCGGGGCCCAGGGGAGTTTCTCCCGGGCGGACTTCGCGCCCCTCTGTTGAGATTTCGGTGCCATCTGCGTATGGGAGCGCATATTGCGGAATTGGACACGTGGCACAAGAGCAGCACATTTCATTCGAAACGGCCCTCGCCTGGACGGCGCAACGGGTCGAGGCGGAACTGGACCGGCTCCTGCCCGCACGTGCCGGCGACCGGCTGCGCGATGCGATGCGCTACGCGAGCCTCGGACAGGGCAAGCGGTTGCGGCCTTTCCTCGTGATGCAGTCGGCAGCCCTGTTCGGCCAGCCGGAGGCACAGGCCCTGCGTGTGGCAGCCGCCCTGGAATGCGTGCACTGCTATTCCCTCGTCCACGACGACCTTCCCGCCATGGACAATGACGATCTGCGGCGCGGGCAGCCGACGACGCACCGCAAGTTCGACGAGGCGACCGCCATCCTTGCAGGCGACGGGCTTCTGACCTTTGCCTTCGAGATTGTTGCAGATGTGGCGACACACGATGACCCCGCCATCCGCAGCGCGCTGGTGCTGGAACTGGCGCGGGCCTCCGGCGAGGCGGGCATGGTGGGCGGACAGATGAAAGACATCGAGGCGGAGGCCGGGGGCTTTGCTTCTTATGCCGCCATCGCCGCCATGCAGGGCATGAAGACGGGGGCCCTCTTCCGCTTTGCCTGCGAGGCAGGCGCCATCATGGCGGGGGCGGACCGTGCACCGCTTCGTCAGTATGCGGAGCATGTGGGTCTTGCCTTCCAGATTGCCGACGACATTCTCGATGTCGAGTCGGATGCCGCAACACTTGGCAAGGCCACCGGCAAGGACAGGGACCGGGGCAAGGCGACCTTCGTCGATTTCCTCGGTCTTGCCGGGGCAAAGGCCGAAGCCGCGCGTCTCACCGACGCCGCCGTCACGGCACTGGCGCCATATGGCGAAAGAGCACAGCTGTTGCGGGAGACCGCGCGCTTCATGATCACCCGCAAGAAGTGATCAGCGCGAAAGCACCTTCAGCGCCTCGTCATAGCTCTGCACCGGATAGACGTAGCCCCTCCGGATGGCGAAGCGCCAGGTGAGTTGAGGCGAGCGGGCGACATCTTCCGGGGTGACGGCGAGAATGCCGTCCTTGTCGTTGGGCGAGAGGCCGTCCTTCAGCATCACGTTGGCCGTGACGCCCTGCAGTTCCGCCGCCTTGGCGAGACCGTACTGGATGAAGCCGGAACAGATGAATTGCGGGGGAACCCATTTGTGCAGGCGGCGCGTGGTGCTGTTGATGGCATGTTCCAGCGAGCGGTGCTGGCCCTTGCTGAGCGTGAACCAGCCGAGCCGCAGGCTGAACAGTGCTGACAGCCCCATGCGCATGACGCGGCCAAAGTCATAGCCGGACTTCACATGGTCCAGCATGAGGCCGCGCACCTTCTTGAAGTAGGCCTCGCTGAACTGCTCGCCCTCCAGCCGCAGGATGACAATTTCGGATTGGGGTTTGCGGCCCGCGATGTAGTCGCGGATATTGGCGAGGCCCACGCCCTCGCGCACGCTTTCGACGAGGAAGCTGCTGTTGAAGCCTTCGTCCGGGTGCGCGACGAGAAACACAAGTGCGGCGTGGCTGAAGGCGCTGCCCGTGGCCCAGCGGATGGCCCAGCTCATGAAGGTGGTGCTGCGCGAGAGGATGATGTCGCCGACGCGCAGGTTGGCAGGCGCGTCGGCGAGGAAAGCCTTGACGGTGATGGCCTCAGCCATGATGTGCCGAACGCCCACCCTTGCCCCAGCGCTCGCGCACGTAGGCTTCGACGATGTCCTTGAACTGTGTGGCAATGTTCTCGCCGCGCAGGGTTTTCACCTTCTGGCCGTCAACATAGACCGGTGCCGCAGGCAGTTCGCCGGTGCCGGGGAGCGAGATGCCGATGTCGGCATGTTTCGATTCGCCGGGGCCGTTGACGATGCAGCCCATGACCGCGAGTTGCAGCGTTTCGAAACCGGGATACTGCTGGCGCCATTCCGGCATGCGGGTGCGGACATGGGACTGGATGTCCTGCGCCAGTTCCTGAAACACGGTTGACGTGGTGCGGCCACAGCCGGGACAGGCGATGACCATGGGGGCGAAGGCGCGCAAGCCCATGGTCTGGAGGATTTCCTGCGCCACGATCACCTCGCGGGTGCGGTCGCCGCCGGGTTCGGGTGTGAGCGAAATGCGGATGGTGTCGCCGATCCCCTCCTGCAACAGAACCGCCAATGCCGCCGTCGAGGCTACGATGCCCTTTGAGCCCATGCCAGCCTCGGTGAGACCGAGATGCAGCGCATGGTCGCCGCGCGCCGCCAGCAGGCGATAGACGGCGATGAGGTCCTGCACCTCGGAACACTTGGCGGAGATGATGATTTTGTTGCGGGCGAGGCCCAGTTCTTCCGCACGGGCCGCCGAGAGCAGTCCGGACTGCACCACGGCCTCGTGCATCACGGCGCGCGCCTCCAGAGGCTGTGCGGACTTGTGGTTCTCGTCCATCAACTTGGTCAGCAGGGACTGGTCGAGCGAGCCCCAGTTGACGCCGATGCGGACCGGCTTGCCATGCCGGATAGCGATCTCGATCATCTGGGCGAAGTTGCGGTCCTGCTTTTCCTTGAAGCCGACGTTGCCCGGATTGATGCGGTATTTGTCGAGTGCTTCGGCACAGGCCGGGAATTGCGAAAGAAGGAGATGGCCGTTGTAGTGGAAGTCGCCCACCAGCGGCACGTTCAGCCCCATCCTGAGGAGACGTTCACGGATCGCCGGCACGGCGGCGGCGGATTCCTCGCGGTCCACCGTGATGCGCACCAGTTCAGAGCCGGCGCGGGCCAGTTCCGCGACCTGGCGCGCGGTTCCCTCTGCGTCAGCGGTGTCGGTGTTGGTCATCGACTGGACGACAACGGGGTGACCGCCACCCACCATGACATTGCCCACCATGACACCAACGGAAGCGCGGCGCGGCTGTGTTGCGGAGAAATTCATGCGTAATCCTCTTGCGCCGCTAACTGCGTCGTCCGAGCGGCAAGGTCAAGACAAAGAGCAGGCCTGCCGACAGGACGATGGAGGGGCCCGCCACCGTGCCCCAGGCCGCCGACATGAAGAGGCCCGCCAGCACGGCAAGGGCCGCAAACACAATGCTCAAGAGCGCCATGCCCTCCGGCGTCGCCGACAGCCTGCGCGCGGCGGCGGCGGGAATGACCGTCAGCGCCGTGATCAGCAGCAGGCCGACGATCTTCATGGAGATCGCCACCACGAAGGCGATGAGCAGCGTGAAGAGCAGTTCCACCCGCTGCACGTTGATGCCCTCGGCGCGGGCCAGGTCCTCGTGCACGGAGATGGCGATCATCCGGCGCCAGAGCAGCCCGAGCAGGATCAGCGCAAGGGCCGTTACCCCCCACACCGTCCAGACATCGGCGGTGGAGACGGTGAGCACGTCTCCAAACAGGATGTCGAGGTGACCGGTCACCGCGCCCGTCACCAGACCGATCACCACCACGCCCAAGGCCAAGGCCGTGTGCGATAGGATGCCGAGGATTGTATCCACCGCCAGCTGCTGCTGACGGCGGAGCGCGATCAGGACAAGTGCGAGGATCATCGCGACAACAATCGCCCCCACCGCGATGTTGACGTTGAACAGCAAGCCAAGCCCTGCCCCCAGCAAGCCGGCGTGGGCCAGCGTTTCGCCGAAATAAGCCATGCGGCGCCAGACGATGAAGCAGCCGATGGGGCCAGCGACCAAGGCAACAGCAAGGCCAGCCATGATGGCGCGGCGGAAAAACGGTTCAGAGAGAATGTCCAGCATCTGCGCCATGCTCAGTGCTTGTGGCCATGGTCATGACCGTGGTGATGGTCATGGTTGTGGTCATGGTGGCCATGGCTTTCGTGGTCATGGTCGTGGTGGTGCGTGTAGGCGGCGATCATGCGCGCGGCGGCGGGTCCAAAGAGTTTGGCAAACTCCGGGTCTTTCTGCACGGCGGTGGGGCCGCCTTCGCAGCAGACATGGGCGTTGAGGCAGACGACGTGGTCACTCTCGGCCATCACCATGTGAAGGTCGTGGCTTACCATCAGGATGCCGCAGCCATGGCTCTTGCGGATGGCTGAAATCAGTTCGTAGAGCTTCACCTCGCCATGAAAATCCACGGCCTGCACAGGTTCGTCGAGCACCAGCAACTGCGGCTTGCGCAGCAGGGCGCGGGCCAGCAGCACGCGCTGCAATTCGCCGCCGGACAGGTCCGTCACCCGCGCGTCGATCAGGTGGGCCACACCGGTTTCGGCAAGGGCGGCGGCAATGTCGATCTCGGGCGCGGTGAGTGTCAGCGTCATCAGGCGGCGCACTGAGAGCGGCACGTTCATGGCCAGCGGAAAGCGTTGCGGCACATAGCCGACACGCAGGTTCTGTGACTTCTCGATGCGACCCGAGGTGGCGGGCAAGAGGCCGAGCAGCACCTTGACCAGCGTGGATTTACCCGCGCCATTGGGTCCGATGATGGTGACGATCTCGCCCGGCCGCACCGCGAGGTTCACGCGGTCGAGGATCACGCGTCCTCCCGCCTTCAGCGTCACGTCATGGGCGGCAACCAGCGCGTTGTTGACCTTGAGCATCAGACGCTCCGGCAATGGGCGCAAAGGCCGGACAGTTCGACGACGGAATGCTTCACGGTGAAGCCCTGGGCGCGGGCCGCATCAAGAAGGCCCGCCGCGGCGGCACGGTCCAGCACTTCCGAGACATTGCTGCAGGTCTCGCAGATCAACAGGGCGGCAGGTGCGCCATCATGCTGTTCGGCGCAGGCGACGTAGGCGTTGCGGCTTTCGATCTTGTGGACAAGGTTCTGCTCCTGCAGGAATTCCAACGCGCGATACACCGTGATCGGAGCGGGCCTGGGCCCGTGCACCGCCATGCGTTCGATGATTTCATAGGCACCCACGGCCTGGTGGCTTTCGGCCACACAGGCCAGCACATCCCGGCGCTGCCCGGTGAGGCGGGCACCGCTGCGGGCACAGACCTGTTCCGCATGGGAGACGATGTTGGCGGTGCAGCGGTGGTGGTCATGCTTGGGGCTGGGGAAGGTCATGCTTGTTATATTATAACATTTCAAGTCGGGCGCAATCACCCGGTATCGGGCTTCCCGTTCAAGTGGCGTTCAGACGGACAGGCGCAGTGTGCGGGCAACACTGGAGAGCCCCATGCGCACACCCCTGATTCTTGCCGCCGCCCTCACAACCCTTCTGGCGGCCCCAGCCTTTGCCATTGACTTCAAAGCCTCGGACGGTGGCTCCATCGAGTTCGACATGCCCGGCAACAACATCTGCTGCTCGTATTTCCCCAAGGCGACGGACGGCGCCAAACTCTCCTGCTCGCGCGTCAATCCGAAGTACTGGACCGTCATTCTCACGCCGCGTGGCCAGATGACGGTTTACAAGGACCCCGGCGAAGTGCCGGGCTGCGGCTATGGCGAGCCGCTTGGCAACATCTTCACCTATGGCAGCACCTGGAAGCAGGACGGCATCACCTGCACCTCCTCCAGGAAGGGCCTGACCTGCAAGGCCAACGGCAAGGGCTTCAGGCTCTCGCGCTCAGGTCTGGTGAAATACTGAGACAGGCCCTTGCCACGGGACAGACACGGCCTGAAGAAGGGCCATGGCCATTCTTGTTCTCAATGCCGGGTCTTCCTCCCTCAAGTTCGCGGTCTATGACGAAACGCCCTTGCGCGAGCGTTTGCGCGGACAGGTGAGCGGCATCGGCACCGGCCCACGCCTGCAAAGCGGCGCGACCGACGAGCCCCTGCCCGCCTCCACGACTTACCGCGATGGCCTCGCGATCCTGCTCAAATGGCTTGCGGGCCAAGGCATTGCGCCCGCAGGCATCAGCGGCGTGGGGCACCGTGTCGTGCATGGCGGATCAGCCTTCATCGCGCCCACGCGCATTGACGATGGCGTGCTTGCCACCCTCGACAGCCTGCGCAGTCTGGCCCCCCTGCACCTGCCCTTCGGCATTGGCGTGCTGCGGGACATGCGGAATCTCCTGCCGGAGGTCGCGCACATCGCCTGCTTCGACACGGCCTTTCATGCCACACAGCCGGAGCTCGCCACGCGCCTGCCGCTGCCGCGCGGCTATTTCGACAAGGGCTATCGCCGCTACGGTTTTCACGGGCTGAATTATGAGCATCTGGTTGCGGCCTATCCGGAACAGGTGGGGCGGCCCCTGCCGCGCCGTGTGCTGGCGGCGCATCTGGGCTCGGGCGCATCCATGTGCGGCATTCTTGATGGCCGGAGCGTTGCCACCACCATGGGCTTCTCGACGGCGGATGGCCTTGTCATGGGCACGCGCACCGGCTCCATCGATCCCGGCGTGCTGGTGGCCCTGCTGCGTGACGAGAAACTGACACTCGACCAACTGGAAGACCTGCTCTACCGCAGGAGCGGCCTGCTTGGGCTTTCGGGCGTCTCCAGCGACATGCGCGTGCTGCTGTCCAGCGACAGGAAAGAGGCGGCGGAAGCGGTGGAGTATTACTGCTATTCCGCCGCGCGCCACGCGGCTTCGCTTGTGCCGGCACTGGGTGGTGTGGATGCCATCCTGTTCACGGGCGGTGTCGGCGAGAATGCCGCTCCGGTGCGGGCACGCATCCTCACGCATCTGTCCTGGCTTGGCGTTGCGGGGGATGATGTGCATGTGATCCCCGCCAACGAGGAACTCACCATGGCACGGCATGTGGCGGGTGTTTTGGCTGTTTGACGGTCTCACGCCATGGCGAGCAACAATGCCGCCGTGTCTACGATGTCATCCACCGTGGCACCGCGCGAGAGGTCGGAGACGGGCCGCGCAAAGCCCTGCAGGATCGGGCCGATGGCTTGCGCGCCCGCGAGATACTGCGTGAGCTTGTAGGCGATGTTGCCAGCATCAAGGTCAGGGAAGACCAGAACATTGGCGCGGCCCGCAACGGCGCTGGGCTCCTTCACCTTGCGCGCGGCGACCGCCTGCGAAAGAGCCGCATCGCCCTGCAGTTCTCCGTCAATCAGAAGTTCAGGCGCGCGGGTTTTCACGATCCCCAATGCCTCGCGCACTTTCTCCGCGTCGGCATGATCGCCTGAACCCTTGGTGGAGAAGGACAGCAGGGCGACGCGCGGTTCGCCCTCCAGCACTGCGCGCGCACTGGCGGCTGAGGCGATGGCGATGTCGGCCAGTTGCGCAGCCGTTGGCTGCACGTTCACGGCGCAATCGGCAAAGACGAGGCGGCGTTCCGGCCATTGCATCAGGAAGAAGCTGGATGGCGTTTCAATCGCCGGCGCGAGGCCGATGGTCATCAACGCTGCCTCGATGACACGCGCCGTGGCGTTGGCGGCACCCGCGAGCATGGCATCCGCTCCGCCCGTCGCCACCAGACCGCCCGCGGCGAAGAGAGGTTTCGCCAGAAATTTCGCGGCCAGCGTGTCCGAGAGTTTGGGACGGACGGCGCGCAGCCGGGCGATGGCCTCCGGCGAGGCTGGTGGCACGTTCTCCGCGCCGAAGAGGATCACCCTGGCCAGGCCCTCCGCCTCGATGCGCTTCGCCGCCTCGGCGATGCGGGGGTCGTCTGCTTCTGGCATCACCAGTTTCAGATCCCTGCCCTTGATTTTGGCCTTGGCCTCAACAATCACTGACATGACGCAACCTCCGGAACCGGCGCATGACCAGCGAAGAAAAGACTGAAATCCATCGTGGCCTCAAGGGTGTCTATTTCGAGCGCTCCGCCTGCACCTTCATCGATGGCAAGGCAGGCGAACTGCGCTACCGGGGATACTCCATCCATGATCTTGCGCAACAGTCCACATTCGAGGAAACGGCCTACCTGCTGCTCAACGGTGACCTGCCCAATGCGGCACAGTTGCGGGAAACAGATGCGGTGCTGAAGGCGGCGCGGCAGATTCCGGGTGCTGTCATCGACATCATCCGTGCCATCGCCCAGGCCCACCCGATGGACGTGCTGCGCACCGCCGTCTCGGCGCTGGCGGCGTTCGATCCCCAGGCCGGTGACAACTCGCCGGAGGCGACGCGGGCCAAGGGCTTGCGGCTGTCCTCGCAGGTGCCTGTCATCGTTGGCACGCACGCCGCCTTGCGGGCGGGCAAGCCGGTGCCGGAGTCCGATCCGGCGCTTGGACACGCCGCCAATTTCCTCTGGCTCATCACCGGGCGGAAACCGTCCGCCGATGCCGCGCTGCTGATGGACCGCGACCTCATCCTCCATGCCGAACACGGCAGCAATGCCTCGTCCTTCACGGGCCGCGTGGTGATCGGCACCGAGGCCAACCTGCACGCGGCGATGACGGCGGCCATCGCCGCCCTGTCCGGCCCGGCCCATGGCGGTGCCGCCGAGGACGTGATGAAGATGGCGCAGGAGATCGGTGCCCCGGAAAACGCTGCCGCCTATGTCAAGGCCAAGCGCGCCGCGGGCGAGGCCGTCACCGGGTTCGGGCACCGCGTCTACCGCACCGAAGATCCGCGGGCGCGCCACATGCGCGATGGCGTGGAAAAGCTCTCGCGGGAAATGGGAGAGCCCAAGTGGTTCGCCATCCTGCAGGCCGTGGTCGATGCCATGAAGCCCTATGCGCGCTTCGGCGTGAATGTGAACGTCGATTTCTATTCCGGCGTCATCTATTACCTCAATGGCATCGCCCCTGACCTGTTCGTGCCGATCTTTGCCGTGGGCCGCGTGCCGGGGTGGACGGTGCAATGCCTCGAACAGCTGCAGAACAACATCCTGATCCGACCGCTCACGCTCTATGACGGGCCGCCGGCGCGGGACTATGTTCCCCTCGCCCAGCGGGGCTGATGCGCCACAATTCCCCATTTCTGCCCCGCCAGCGCCACAAAAGGTGACGACAAGTTAACCTGCGGGGCGTCTGGTGCCCCTCCCTGGGACGGCAATCGCGGGGTAGGCGGAATGGGCGTTCTGAGGCGCTGCATAGCGGCAATTGCCGTCTTTGGCTTGGCTGTGACAGGGTCCACCCTGGTGCTTGCCCAGTCGCGCGCCGAGAAGATCAACCAGAAGACTCTGAGCTTGATGGCGGCTGATCCGCAGTGGCTGGCCCAGACCATCAACATCGCCGCCGCCGTGCAACATGAACAGGGCCTGCGCGTGCTGCCCGTCGTGGGCTCCGGCACCCTTCAGGCCGTCTCCGATCTCGCCTATCTCGACACCATTGACGCGGCCCTGCTGCCGCTCGACACACTCACCTATGCGCAGGCGCAGGGGCTGCTGCAGGGCTTTGGCGGAAAGTTCACCTATCTCGCCCGCCTGCAACCTGTCACCTGGGCGCTGATCGTGCCGCGCGGCGTCAACTCGCTCTCTGACCTCAACGGCAAACGCATCGCCACCGGCCCCACTGGCAGCATGGGCTTTGTGGCAGGCGAGCTGCTGTTCAACGCGCATGGTGTCAGCTTCGCGCGTGTTGCCCGGCAAAATGGAGATGCCCTTGCCGTGCTCACGCAAGGCGCTGCCGATGCAGCACTCGTGGATGCGGGGCTGCTCAAGTCGGCAAAACTCGATGGCAAGCGCTACAAGCTGCTGCCTCTGGCGCTGCCCAAATCCCTAGATGCCACCTATACGCCGATCATGATCAGCCCGGCTGATGCGCCATCGCTGGTGCAAAGCGGTGGCGACGTTGAAACAGTCGCCGCACCGCTGGCCATCATGGTGTTCAGCAAGGGTGCGGACAAGCCGGGGGACGCGCGGCTGAAAGCCTTCACGGGCGCGTTGCTGCGCAATGCCGCGCAACTCAAGATCAACGCCAATCTCGCGGCCGAGATTCCGGGATGGACCCGGCACCGTGCGGCACAAGACGCACTCGGCCAACTGGCAACCGAGGCGCCGCAAAGCGCGGCCACAACAGAATCCCAATTGCAGCAAGGAGACGGGCAATGAGCAAGTCGAAGCGCGGTACGCCCAACGATCCCACCCTGGCAACCAAAGCTGTCGGGGAGGCAGACTTCGTATTGAACACCGTGCCCGGCATGGCCAGTCAACCTGATCCCGACACCGTGGAACTGGATGCGTCGGATTCCTTTGCGCTTGCCGAACCGGTGGATGATGCCGTGGATGAAAGCGCACCAGCTGACTCCGCCGACTTGACACCCAGCTGGTTTGGAACCGCGATCAACCCGGAAGACAGCGAGCGGCTGGCAAGCCACTACCGTTCGGCGCGCGCCCATGCGCCCATGTTCGAACAGCCAAGCCCGGAGGCCTATGAGGCCTACCGCCGCCGCCTGGAGGAGCGCTTCCAGTCGGCCAAGCGCATGGCGTCAGGCCCGGTTCCGCCTTTCTCCACCATGGCGCCTGAGCCAGCGCGCGGGCGGCGTAACACTGACGACGATGGCAACCTGCGCTTCCGCGAATGGCAGAAGAAGATGAATGCCAGGCAGACCGTCCCGACCGAAGATGACGGGCGTTCCCGTCTCACGCCGCTGCGCATCGCCAGCCTGTTTGCCGTGGCCTGCAGCATCGGTGGTGTGGCGGGTCTCGCCAGCGCCAACATGCCGCTGGTGCGCAAGGGCTATGACGCTGTCGCCGGTATGGCCTCTTCCAGCGTGACCGCGCTGATGGCCGGCATTCCAAAACAGGAGACTTCTCCGGTTCAAACTGCATCCGCGGCCGGGGGTGGCGGCAGCACGGTCCTGACCAAAAAGCCGGTGCGCATGGCGCGCGTGGATGTGTCGGATGCGAGCGGGGTTCTGAACAATCCGATCCCGCTGGCGCTCTCCGCCGTGCCGGCCGACCCGAACATGCCGCTGGCCCTCAAGATCACCGGCCTGCCCGGCGATGCCTATCTCACGCAGGGCACGGAAGTGGCGGATGGCGAGTGGCTGCTCAAGCCTGCCGAGATCGAGGGTGTGAAACTGGTCGTGCCCCAGGCCCAGTCTCCGCAGATTGACCTGGCCGTCGCCGCCGTCGAGGAAAAGACCGGTGTTGCCGCCACGCCACCGCGCGAAATGACGGTGGAACTGGACTTGAGCACTGTCACAGTGCAGCCCGCCAATGCGCCGCCGGAGGTGCAGACCATGGCGAGCGCACCATTGCCACAGGCCATCCCCCTGCCACAGGAAGCGGAAGATACCGAGGCGAAGACATTGCTGGGCAAGGGCGAGGCCCTGCTCAAGACCGGCGACCTTGTGTCGGCCCGGCAATTCTTCATCAAGGCGCACGGAATGGGACTGGCGGACGGGGCATTTGGCGCAGGCCAGACCTATGACCCGGTCGTTTACACCGCCATGAACGTGCACGGGCTTGAACCCGACGCGGACAAGGCGCGAGAGTGGTATGACCGGGCCGTGGCGGATGGTCATGCCGGGGCGGCCGATGCCCTCGAAAAACTCAACGCCGCACTGCCGTAAGCGGTATCGACAGAGGCCTCATCTTTCAGGCATGAGGGGTGCAGAAAACCCCTCTTGCCCGGAACCGACATGCGCGCAGCTGACCACATCGTTCAATCCCTCAAGGCCCACGGCATCAAGCGCATCTATTGCGTTCCGGGGGAAAGCTACCTCACCCTGCTCGACGCGCTGCATGACTGCGGCATCGAGGTGATCGTGTGCCGTCACGAGGGCGGTGCCGGCTTCATGGCCTGCGCCGAAGCCAAGCTGACGGGCGAGCCCGCCGTGTTCATGGTGAGCCGCGGTCCCGGTGCCACCAATGCCTCCATCGCCGTCCACATGGCGGACCAGGACGCCCTGCCGGTGATCCTGCTGGTGGGCCAGGTGTCGCGCGAGGAACGCACACGCGGTGTGTTCCAGGAAGTGGACTACAACGCCTTCTTCGGCAGCATGGCCAAGGGCGTCTACGAGATCAATGACGGGCGCAAGCTGCATGAAATCCTGCCGCGCAGTTTCCGGCTTGCGCGGCAAGGCGTGCCCGGACCGGTGGTCATCTCGCTGCCGGAGGACATGCTGGATGACGCGGTGGAGGAAAAGGACGCGGTGGTGTTTCCGCTGGCGACCGTCGGCGTGTCGCCCTCCGACCTCGACCGCATTCAGGACCTGATCGACAACAGTGAGCGTCCGGTGCTGGTGGTCGGCGGCGCCCTGCGCAGCGCCGCAGGCAAGTCGGCGATCCGGCGTTTTGCCGAGGCGCAGCGCATTCCCGTCGCGGTCACCTGGAAGAACCAGGAGTTGTTCGACAACGCCTCGCCGCTCTATGCGGGCCATCTCGGTTTTGGCGCCCTGCCCCAGCACCGCAAGGCGCTGCAGGAGGCTGATCTCATTGTCGCCATCGGCACGCGGCTCGGCGACGTTGCAAGCCTCGGCTACACCTTCCCGCAGACGCCTGCACCGAAGCAGACGCTGGTGCATGTCTATCCCGACGGCAAACCCATTGGCCATGTCTTCCGCACCGATCTCGGCCTCATTGCCGATCCGGTGGGCGTGCTCAGCGGGCTGTCGCAATCGGCGCGTGTCGTCAATGCTGCGCGCGAGGCGTGGATCAGCAAGCTCAATGGCGTGGTCAAGGGCACGCAGGTCTACACGCCTGTGGATGCCGAGGACGGCATTGATTTTGGCGTGGTGGTGGATGCGCTCTCCCGGCTGGCGCCGAAGGATGCGATCCTCGTCACCGATGCCGGCAACATTTCCACCTGGGTGCACCGGCATTGGAAGATGACGCCGGAGAACACGCTGATCGGCGGCATTGTGGGTGCGATGGGCATTGGCGTGCCCGGCACCGTGGCAGCCGCCATCGAGCAGCCCAACCGCACCTCCATCTGCTTTGTCGGCGATGGCGGCGTGCTGATGACGGGACAGGAAATCGCCACCGCCATGGCACACGGCGGCGCGCCGAAGATCGTCATCTCCAACAACGGCATCTACGGCACCATCCGCACCCATCAGGAACGCGAGTTCCCGGGCCGCGTTTCCGGCACGATGCTGAAGAATCCCGACTTCGACGACTGGGCCAAGTCCTTTGGCGCGGCCTCCTTCCACATCGCACGCGGAGACAATGACATCGACGGCACGGTGGAAGCCTTCCTGGCTGCTCCCGGCCCTGCCGTGCTGCATGTGAAGTCCAGCCGTGTGGCCTTGTCCTCGAACGTGCAGTTGAAGCCGTGAATGTCCTGCTCATCGGCTCGGGTGGCCGCGAACATGCGCTGGCCTGGGCCATCGCCGCGAGCCCGCTGCTCGGCACGCTCTATTGCGCGCCCGGCAACCCCGGCATGGTGACGCTCGGCACGAATGTGGCGCTCGACGTCAGCAATCATGAAGACGTCATCACCTTCTGCCGCGAGAAGACCATAGGCCTTGTCATGGTCGGGCCGGAAGCGCCGCTGGTGGCAGGCCTTGTGGATGACCTCACGGCGGCGGGCATCAAGGCTTTCGGCCCAACGCGTTACGCCGCGCAGCTGGAAGGCTCCAAGGGCTTCACCAAGGACATCTGCCGCGCCCACAACATCCCCACCGCCGCCTATGAGCGCTTTACGGCACTTGATGCGGCACTCGCCTATGTGCGCCGACAGGGCGCGCCCATCGTGATCAAGGCCGATGGCCTTGCCGCCGGCAAGGGCGTCACCGTCGCCATGACACTGTCCGAAGCCGAAGCGGCGCTCCGCGACATCTGGGACGGACGCTTCGGCGAAGCCTCCTGCGTGGTCGAGGCCTTCCTCGAAGGCGAGGAGGCGAGCTTCTTTGTGCTGAGTGATGGCGTGAACGTTCTGCCGCTCACCACGGCCCAGGACCACAAGCGCGTCGGTGACGGCGACACCGGGCCGAACACGGGTGGCATGGGGGCCTATTCACCTGCGCCGTGCATGACGCCTGCCATGACTGCGGAAGCACTGGAGACAATTGTCAAGCCCACCGTAAAGGCGCTTGCCGGGCGCGGCCACCCCTACAAGGGCGTGCTCTATGCCGGGCTGATGCTGACGAAATCGGGACCGCAACTGATCGAATACAACGCGCGCTTCGGCGATCCGGAAACGCAGGTGCTCATGCCGCGCCTGAAGAGTGACCTGCTGACGTTGCTGCTCGCCACCGTTGATGGCACGCTCGACAAGATGAGTGTGCGCTGGAAGGACGAGACAGCGCTGACCGTTTGCCTGTGCGCAAAGGGCTATCCCGGAACTGTTGCAAAAGGGAATCCGATCAACGGGTTGGAGAAGGACCTTGGCGCAGGGGTTGAGGTGTTCCAGGCGGGTACGGCGCTGAAGGATGGGCAGCTTGTGTCGAACGGCGGACGTGTTCTCAATGTCACGGCGCTCGGCAAGACGGTGAAGGAGGCGCAACAGCGCGCCTATGCTGCCGTCGATGCCATCGACTTCGCCGATGGTTTCTGCCGCCGCGACATCGGCTGGCGGGCACTCTGATGGAGACGCGGCGCATTGGCCTTGCCCTCGGTGGCGGCGGTGCGCGCGGCCTTGCCCACATCGCGCTTCTGGAAGTGTTTGACGAGATGGGCATCGTGCCCGGCGTGATCGCGGGTTGCAGCATGGGTGCGCTGGTGGGGGCGTGCTATGCGGCGGGCATGTCGGCAAAGGACCTGCGCGCCCATGCGGAAGCCCTGCTCAACAACCGTGTCGACTTTGCCCGCTACGTCTTCGGGGCGCGCAAGACCAGGCCGCTGGAACTGCTCTCGCTCAAGGGCCTCGCTTCGATGCATCTTGATGGCGAGCGGCTGGCGGACCTGGGCCTGCCGGACCATCTGCCGCGCAACATCGAGGAGACGCGCATCCCTCTCAAGATCGTGGCTTGCGACTATGAGCGCATGGAGGAGGCCGTGCTCACCACCGGATCGCTGGCGCGGGCCGTGGGGGCTTCCATCGCCATTCCCGGCCTGATCGCAGCACCCCATATCGATGGCCGCATCCATGTGGATGGCGGGGTGGTCAATCCCGTGCCCTTCGACCATGTGCGTGACGGTGTTGATCTCGTCGTCGCCATCGACGTGACCGGACGGCCCCGTCCGGCGGAGAGTGGCAAGCTCGGAAACATGGACCTCGCCATCGGATCGCTGCTCATCATGTTCAACCGGCTGGCGGAACTGAAGCGGGCGCTTTCGCCGCCGGACATTTATGTGACGCCGAAGGTGGACCAGTTCGGCTCGGGCGATTTCTTTCGGGTGCGTGATATCCTTGCGGCGGCCGAACCGGCCAAGGACGAACTGAAGCGCAAGCTGGAGCGCATGCTGCTCACGACCGACGTGACCTGAAGAAATCCTTGAGCAAGGCAACAGCCTCGCTTTCGCCGATGCCGCCATAAACCTCCGGTGCGTGGTGGCAGGTGGGCTGGCTGAAAAAGCGGGGGCCGTGCTCGACCGCACCCATTTTTTCGTCGCCCGCCCCAAAATAGACGCGGCGCACACGGGCGAAGGAGATCGCCGCCGCGCACATGGCGCAGGGTTCGAGCGTGACATGAAGGTCGCAGCCGTTCAGGCGTTCGCTGCCAAGCCTGCGGGCCGCCTCGCGGATCACCAGCATCTCGGCATGGGCCGTGGGGTCCTTCAGTTCCAGCGTGCGGTTGCCTGCGACCGCCAGAACCTCGCCATCTGATGCGACAAGCGCTGCCCCCACTGGCACTTCGCCGCGCGCCGCTGCCGCGTGGGCTTCGGCAAGGGCAAGGCGCATGGGGTCTGGCAGTTTCTGCTTCATCATGCCAGATGATCACGGAGCAACATGGCGGTTCAAGGGAGAAGTGATGCGCATCGTCGGCGGCAAATTCAAGGGACACGCCATCCACGGCCCCTCCTCGCTCGCGACCCGGCCCACCTCGGACCGGGTGCGGGAGTCGATCTTCAATATCCTGGCACATGGCATCGAGGGCCTTGACCTCGAAGGGGCGCGGGTCATGGACCTGTTTGCAGGCACCGGTGCGCTGGGACTGGAGGCCCTGTCGCGCGGCGCCAAATTCTGCCAGTTCGTGGAAGAAGGAACCGAGGCGCGCGGCGTCATCCGCCGCAATGCCGATGCGCTGGGGGCGATCGGCATGTGCAAGATCTGGCGGCGCGATGCCACGAGGCTCGGTCCCTGCGCGCCGCAGTCCCCCTTCAATCTGGTGTTTGCCGATCCACCCTACAACAAGGGCATGGGGGAGAAGGCGCTGGCATCGCTGGTGGAGGGCGGATGGCTTGCGCCGGGCGCCATCGTGGTGCTGGAGGAATCCGAGCGGGCAACAGTTGCGGACGTACCGGGGCTCACGCCCATCGACCAGCGGACCTATGGCGATACGGTGGTTCATCTCTACCGGTTTGACGCTGCGGCAGACCCCCTCCCCCCTCCGGGGACCTCCCCCATCGAAGCTGGGTGAGGGCAGTCTCTCCGCTCCCCCAACTTGTTGGGGGAGCTGTCCGAAGGACTGAGGGGGTTGCTCCGCCTCCTCAACTGCGGCCGAACAGCCGTTCAATGTCACCCATCTTCAGTTCGATGAATGTCGGCCTGCCGTGGTTGCATTGGCCTGCGTTGGGCGTCACTTCCATCTGGCGGAGGAGCGCGTTCATTTCATCGACGCGCAAGGTCCGGCCCGCGCGGACGGAGTGGTGGCAGGCGAAGGTGGCCAGTACATGGTTCATTTTTTCACTGACCGCTTGCAGCGTGCCCAGTTCCGTCACCTCGTCGGCAATGGCCTGCAACACGTCCTTCCAGTCCGCCGATGACATTGCCGCAGGCACTTCACGCACCACCAGAGCCGTATCGCCGAAGCCATCAACGACCAGCCCTGCGTCCGCCAGCATGTCCTGCACCGAAAGCACGGCAGCGAAGGTCGCGCCATCGACGTCGATCACCTGCGGCACCAGCAGCGGCTGGGTGATGATGCCCCGGCCATCGCGTTCCGCCTTCAGGCGCTCATAGACGATGCGCTCGTGGGCGGCGTGCTGGTCCACCAGGATCATGCCGGACGCAGTCTGGGCGACGATGTAGTTGCCGTGAAGCTGGGCGCGGGCCTGCCCCAGCGGAAAATCCGCGAGGCTGTGGGCCGGTGACTCTTCCCGCGCCGAGGGCGGCATCGGCATGGCGAAACCGGCCTGTGCGGCTTCGGCAAACTGTGCTTGCGACGGCGGCGGCTGCCAGGCGGAAGGTGGCGTGAAAGCCGCCCGCTCGCGCCGGAAGGCCTCCAGCGTTTCCGCCGCGATGGTGGTGTCGGCCACGGGACGCGCCTGCCCCAGTGCCCGGCGGATGGCCGAAACAATCAGCCCACGGACGAAATTCTGGTCGCGGAAGCGCACCTCCGTCTTGGCGGGGTGCACATTCACATCGACGCGTTCGGCGGCGCAGGTGATGTAGAGCGCCACTGCCGGATGCCGCCCCGGCGGCAGCACATCGGCATAGGCGCCACGGATGGCCCCTGAAACCAGCTTGTCACGCACCGGCCTGCCGTTGACGAAGGCGAATTGCTGCGTGGCCTGCGCACGCGCTGCCGTGGGCAGGCCGGCAAAACCCTCGATGCGCACGTCCTCGCCGCCATGGGACACAGGCACGGCATTCTCCATGAACTCCGCCCCCATGATGCGGGCCAGCCGGGCCTCGCGGGTTTCACCGGGCGGACAATCCAGCCAGCGGCGGTCTTCGCTGGCAAAGCCGAACCCCACCTGCGGGCTGGCAAGGGCGAGACGGCGCAGAACCTCCAGCGCTTCCGCCGTTTCACTGCGGTCGGTCTTGAGGAACTTGAGGCGCGCGGGTGTGGCAAAGAAGAGATCGCGGATTTCCGCTTCCGTGCCGTCCTTCAGGGCAGCGGGCCGTACATCACTCCTGCGGCCACCTTCGACCGCGATGGCGTGGGCGCCGCCGCCGCCACGGGCACGGGACGTGAGGGTGAAGCGCGCGACGCTGCCGATGGAGGGCAAGGCCTCGCCGCGGAAGCCCATGGTGCGGATGTCCGAGAGATTGTCATCGGGCAGCTTGGAGGTGGCATGGCGTTCCAGCGCCAGCGCCAGTTCCTCCGCATCCATGCCGCAGCCATCATCGGAAACGCGGATCAGGGACTTGCCGCCGCCGCGGAACACCACATCGATGCGGCTGGCACCGGCATCAAGCGCGTTCTCCACCAGTTCCTTCACGGCGCTGGCGGGACGCTCGATCACCTCGCCCGCGGCAATGCGGTTGATGGTGCCTTCGGGAAGGCGGCGGATTCGCATGACGGAAAGATTAGAGGCGGCAGCGGCGTGCCTCAAGTTCAGTTGAACAGTTCACCGAAGTTCTTGAAGGTGCCGTAGCTGGGGTTGGCCCGGCGCTTTTCGGCCATGACCGCCTTGCGCACTTCCAACTGCAGTTCGGCGGCGTTCTTCTTGGTGCCGTCCGGCTTCAGCTTGTTGACGCCGTAGCACTCATAGATGTCGAGCGCCTTGGTGCCGTTGGGGCAACTGGTGTTACCAATGCCGCGCCGGGGTGCCGCCGCAGGGGTGCCATAGACGCCGCCATCCACCGAGGCCGCCGGGGCGGATGGCTGATAGGACGCTGCGGTTCCGGAGCCTGGAGCTGGCAATTGGAGGTCAGGCGGCAGGCTGAGGTTGCCGCTGGTGGGCACATTGGTGGCCTGTGGCCCGCGGCTGCCGCGATTCAGCAGGCCCGATGCCGACGAGCATCCGGCCAGCACAAGACTTGCCGCCACAACGCCCAGAACCATACGGGAAGATATCATCACACACTCAACCTGATGCCGAAATCCGGCGAAACCATGGCTTCAGTCCCGTTCGGGACGGGCTGGCCAGATTCCATCATAAACCAGCAGGATGACCCCGGCAACGATGGCAATATCGGCCACGTTGAAGATGTACCAGCTCCATGTTCCCCAGTGCAGGTGGACGAAATCCGCCACGGCCCCGTGCAGCACCCGGTCCAGGGCGTTGCCCAGCGCCCCGCCGATGATCAGGCCCAGCGCCGCCGCAGGCAGGGCGGACTGGGCCTTGGCCAGCCACATCCACAACACCACGGTGATCAGCAAGCTCATGCCCACGAGGAAGCCCTGCAGGTGGGTGGACAGGAGACCGTAGGACACGCCGGTGTTCCAGGCCATGGCGAGGTCGGCAAAGGGGGTGATCTGAATGGGAGGCCGCTCATCGAGGTTGACGATGCGGAGGATCCAGAACTTGCTGAGTTGGTCCAGGGCAAACACCCAGACAGCCAGCATCAGGCCAAGTCGGGAAAGTGGTCCCCAAAGGCGGGTGGTCATGGGGTGCCTTCTCCCTCCCCCCTGTGGGGAGGGCCGGGGTGGGGGTCTGGGATTGGTGCAGGCGGGACGGGGAAACGATGCTCAGGATGCGGAGCGACCCCCACCCTTGATCCCTCCCCACAGGGGGGAGGGAAAACCTGCCCCAACTCCGCTGTCATGACTACACCGTCTTCCCAAACCGCGTCTGCCATTCGCGCACGGCTTCGGCATCGCGGGGCGTGATGTCGGGGAAGTCCGGATCGCTGCCGATCTCTTTCGAAATCTTCCACGAGCGGGCGCATTTGGCGCCTTCGGCCCTCGCAGAGACAACGCCCACGCCCTTGACGCTGTCGATGGTGAAGGCGCCTGCGGGAGCGGCCCCCTCAACAATCTCAACTCCCGAGGTGATGCAGATTTCGGCGAAGTCATTCGCACGCAACGCTTCGATTTCAGCGGCGTCGCCCGCCACATAGAGCTTCGGTGCCGCTTCCAGCGACGAGCCGATGGTCTTGTTGGCGCGTTCGATTTCAAGCGCTCCCGTCACCACGCTGCGCACGTCGCGGATTTTTTCCCACTTGGCGGCCAGCGCCTCGTCGCGCCAGTCTTCCGGGGCCTTGGCGAAGGGCATGAGGTGCACCGAGGAGCCTTCGCCGCCAAAGCGCGTCGTCCAAACCTCTTCCATGGTGAAGACGAGGATCGGGGCCCACCAGGTGGTGAGGCAATGGAACAGCTGGTCAATCACCGCGCGGGTGCTGCGGCGCTTCAGGCTGGACCACGGATCGCAGTAGAGCGTGTCCTTGCGGATGTCGAAGTAGAAGGCCGACAGGTCACTGTTCATGAACTGGGTGAGGGCTGCAAAGATGCGCTTGTAGTCATAGACCTTGTAGGCGGCGCGCACGGTTGCATCCAGTTCCCACAGCTTGTGGAGGATATAGCGCTCAAGCTCGGGCAACTCCGCAGGCTTGATGTTGGCCAGCTGCTCCCAGTCCTGCAAGCCATCAAGCGCGCCCAGCATGTAGCGGAAGGTGTTGCGGAGCTTGCGGTAGGCTTCGACGTTGGACTTGATGATCTCCGGGCCGATGCGCATGTCGTCGGAATAGTCGGCAGACGCAACCCAGAGACGGAGGATGTCGGCACCGCTGGTCTTGATCACATCCTGCGGGGCGACGACGTTGCCCAGCGACTTCGACATCTTGCGGCCGTCCTCGGCCATGATGAAGCCGTGGGTGAGCACCTGGTCATAGGGCGCGCGGCCGCGCGTGCCGCATGACTCCAGCAGCGAGGAATGGAACCAGCCGCGGTGTTGGTCCGAGCCTTCGAGGTAGATGTCGGCGGGCCACTTGAGTTCCAGGTTGCCTTCCAGCGTGAAGGCGTGGGTGCAGCCGGAATCGAACCACACGTCGAGAATGTCGCGCACCTGTTCGTAGTCTTGCGAATTGTACTCCGGTGCGAGGAAGCGCGTGGCTGCACCGTCGGCAAACCAAGCGTCTGCACCCTCTTCACAGAAAGAGTCATAGATCTTCTGGTTCACATTGGAATCATTCAGGATTTCGCCCGTCTTCTTGCTCACGAAAACGGCAATGGGCACGCCCCAGGCGCGCTGCCGGCTGATCACCCAGTCGGGGCGGCTTTCGATCATGCCGCGCAGGCGATTCTGACCCGACGGCGGAAAGAACTGCGTGGCATCGATGGCCTTCAATGCCTTCTCGCGCAGCGAGTTCTGCTGGCCGTCGCCCATGGAGATAAACCACTGCGGCGTGTTGCGGAAAATGATCGGCTTCTTCGATCGCCAGGAATGGGGATATTGGTGCTTCAGGCGTTCGCGGGCAACGATCATGCCGGCCTCGCGCAGCGCGGTGATCACAGCCTCGTTGGCGTCGCCTTTTTCACCCTTGTCGGTGATGACGCGCTTGCCTTCAAAGCCCGGCGCATCCTTGGTGTAGAAACCATCGGCGTCGACGGGCGTGGGGATGTGGGTGAAGTCGTGGCCGTAGGTCTCCGCCAACTCGCGCTGGTGATGAATCCAGATGTTGTAGTCGTCGGCGCCGTGGCTGGGGGCCGTATGAACGAAGCCCGTGCCGGCATCGTCGGTGACGTGATCGCCATCGAGCAGCGGGATGGGATAGCTGTAGCCCAGTGCTGCGAGCGGATGGGCGCAGACAATGGAGGCCAGTTCCCTGGCATCCACCACGCGCAGGTCGCGCCAGCCCGTGACCTTGCCCGCCTTCATCACGGTGTCGATCAGCTTGGTGGCGATGATGAGCTTGTCGCCCACGGCGAGCCAATTGCCTTCCGGTGCGTCCGTCACCTTCACAAGGCTGTACTCAATGCGCTGCGAATAGCTGATGGCGCGGTTACCGGGGATGGTCCACGGCGTGGTGGTCCAGATCACCACGGAAGCATCAGACAGCGTCTGGTCGGCGGCAAAGCCCTGTTCGTCCACGGCCTGGCCGGGATGGGTTTCACTGGCGACAAGTGCCACGAGTTCATGCAGACGGGCGATCAGTGATTTGCTGTAGGTCTGGTCATGGGACTTCACCGGAAACTTCACGGTGATCGCGTCGCTCGTGTAGTCCTGATACTCCACTTCCGCTTCGGCTAGCGCGGTCTTTTCCACGACGGACCACATCACTGGCTTGGAACCGCGATAGAGCTGGCCGCTTTCGGCGAACTTCATCAACTCGCGGGCAATCAACGCCTCGCTCCTGAAGTTCATGGTGGTGTAGGGGTTGTCCCAGTTTCCTTCCACGCCAAGGCGCTTGAATTCCTCGCGCTGCACGTCGATCCAGCCTTGCGCGAATTCGCGGCACTCGCGGCGGAACTCGTTCACCGGCACCGCATCCTTGTTCCGGCCCTTGGCGCGGTACTGCTCCTCGATCTTCCACTCGATGGGAAGGCCGTGGCAATCCCAACCCGGGACATAGTGCGAGTCGAAGCCTGCCATCTGGGCCGAGCGGCTGACCAGGTCCTTGAGGATCTTGTTCAGCGCATGACCGATGTGGATGTTGCCGTTGGCGTAGGGCGGGCCATCATGGAGCACGAATTTCTCGCGGGTCCGGCCCTGCTCGCGCAGCCTGCCGAACAGGTTCATGTCCTTCCAGCGCTTGAGAAGCTGCGGCTCGCGCTCCGGCAGGCCGGCCTTCATGGGGAAGTCGGTTTTCGGCAGGAAAACGGTGTCGCGGTAACGGTCGGTCTTTTTGGGCTGATCGGTCATGGTGGCGGGCTTGTAACTGCTTTGCCGCACGGAATAAAGTGCAAGAAAGGGGCCCCCTCCGCCCTTCGGGCACCTCCCCCAGCTGAGCTGGGGGAGGGCCTGTGATGGAGACCATCCCTGCATTCAGGGAGGTCTTGCACTCTGCGCTCCCCCAACTTGTTGGGGGAGCTCCGCGAAGCGGTGAGGGGGGCCTTCAGACCCCGCAACAGAAGGTACGCGCAATGACCCGCCACACCATCCCCGCCCGCGCCGGCAAGGCCCACCGTCTCGACAAGGGCCAATCCGTGCGGGTGATCAACACTCACGGCAACCAGGTGGTGGATTTCTGGGCTTTCAATGCCAATGACTTCCGGGAATACATGGGCATGGAACATTGCCGCGCTTTCTGGTCCAGGCTCTATCCTGTGGCAGGCGACAAGATGCTGACGAACCGCCGCCGCGCCATCCTCACCATGCTGGAAGACAACTCCCCCGGCCGCCACGACACGCTGATCGCGCCGTGCGACAACGAGCGCTACGGGCTTCTCGGCTGCACCCACTACCACGACAACTGTCGCGACAACCTGCATGCCGGGCTCGCCGCACTGGGCATCACCATTCCCTACACGCCGGACTCGCTCAACCTGTTCATGAACATTCCCTGGCACAGTGATGGCAAGCTGGATTGGGGCAACTGCCTGTGCAAACCGGGCGACAACGTGGTGTTCAAGGCCGAGATGGACTGCATCGTCGCCTTCTCCGCCTGCCCGCAGGACATGCTGCCGATCAACAACGGCACGCCCACGGAAGCGCATTACGAGATCGGCTAGCGCGACTTCTCCCGCATCGTGACGAGTTCTTCCGCCGCCGTGGGATGAACGGCCATTGTCGCATCGAACTGCGCTTTCGTTGCGCCGCAGGTGATGGCGATGCCGAGGAGTTGGGCCATCTCGCCCGCATCCGGGCCTGCGATGTGGCAGCCGAGCACACGGTCCGTCTCACCATCAACGATGAGCTTCATGAGCATGCGTTCATCGCGGCCGGAGAGCGTGTGCTTCATGGGGCGGAAGCTGGTCTTGTAGATGTCCACTTTCGTATGCGTGGCGCGGGCCTGCACCTCGGTGAGGCCGACGGTGCCCAGTTCCGGCTGCGAGAACACCGCTGTCGGGATGAGCGAATGGTTGACCGTGACGGGCTTGCCGCCAAACACCGTGTCGGCGAAAGCGTGGCCCTCGCGGATCGCCACCGGCGTCAGGTTCACGCGGTTGGTGACGTCGCCCACGGCATAGATTGAGTCCACTTTCGTTTTTGACCGCGCATCGACATCGATGGCGCCATGGGGATTGCCGTGCAGACCGACATTCTCCAGCCCCAGCCCGAAGGTGTTGGGCACGCGGCCGGTGGCGAACATCACCTGCCCTGCCCCGAAGGCCGTGCCATCAGTGAGCGTCACGCGCACGCCATCACCGGAGCGCGCGATTTCCCGCACATCCACCTGGGTGCGGATGTCGATGCCCTTCTTGGTCATTTCGGCGGTGAGATGGTTGCGCAAGTCATCATCGAAGCCGCGCAGGATCTGTTCGCCGCGGTAGAGCAGGATCGTTTCGACGCCGAGACCATTGAAGATGCCGGCGAACTCCACCGCGATGTAACCGCCGCCCACTATCACGATGCGGCGCGGAAGGCGTTCCAGATGGAAGGCCTCGTTGGAGGTAATCGCCAGTTCGCGCCCCGGCAGGTGCTGGGGAATGAAGGGAGACGCACCCGTCGCCACCAGAATGTACCTCGCCGTCACCTTGCGGCCTGACGCCAGTTGCACGGTGTGCGGGTCGACAAGGGTGGCGCGCTCCATCAGCAGTTCGGCGCCGGACCCTTCAAGGTTGCGGATGTAGGCCTTGTTCAGTCGGTCGATTTCCCGGTCCTTGTTTTCGATGAGCGTGGCCCAGTCAAAGGAGACCTTCTCCGTCGTCCAGCCAAAGCCCACCGCATCCTCGAACTCCTCGGCGAACTTCGAGGCATAGACGAAGAGCTTCTTCGGAACGCAGCCGCGGATGACGCAGGTGCCACCGACGCGGTATTCCTCCGCCACGGCGACCTTCGCACCATGCTTCGCGGCCATGCGCCCGGCCCGGACACCGCCCGAACCAGCGCCAATGACGAAGAGGTCGTAGTCGTATCCGCTCACTTGCCCTTGATTTCCTGTGTGCCCTTGGCCGTCGCCATGATCACGCGGGTTGCGACGTTGATGAAGAGGCCGTTGTTGACCACGCCGGGAATGTTGTTGAGCACAAATTCCAGGCGGTCCGCGTCCTTGATCTCGCCGCAGGCTGCATCAATGATGGCATTGCCCATGTCGGTGCGGAACAGCTGGCCGTCCTTCACGCGCAGCGCCATCTTCGGGTTCATGCCGAACATGCGGAAGGCCCGCTCGATCTTCCAGGCGGTCGCCTTCATCCCCATGTTCACCACCTCAATGGGCAGCGGGAACTGGCCCAGCGTTTTCACGCGCTTGGTTTCATCCGTGATGATGACCACTTCCTTGGCCGAGGTCGCCACGATCTTCTCGATCAGCAGCGCCCCGCCACCGCCCTTGATCAGGCGGAGTTGGTCATCAAACTCGTCAGCGCCATCCACGCAGAGATCGAGGAAGGGATGGTCACCCAGCGTGGTCAGGGGAATGCCAAGTTCCTTGGCGAGTTCCGCCGTGGCGCGCGAGGTGGGCACGCCCTTCACTTCCAGCCCCTCTTTCACCTTGGCGCCCAGCGCGCGGATGAAATGGTTGGCGGTGGAGCCTGTGCCGAGGCCCAGGTTCATGCCGGGCTTCACCAGCGTCAGCGCCTGAAGGGCCGCCTGCTTCTTCTGTTCGTCGGCCTTGGCCGCTTTGTCCACACTCATTTGCCGAGGCCACCCATCAACATGTACTTGATCTCCAGATATTCTTCCATGCCGTGCTGCGAGCCTTCACGGCCGATGCCCGACTGCTTGACGCCGCCGAAGGGCACTTCCGCGGTGGAAATGATGCCTTCATTGATGCCGATCATGCCGTATTCCAACGCTTCGCCGACGCGCCAGACGCGGCCGATGTCGCGGCTGTAGAAATAGCAGGCGAGGCCGAATTCGGTGGCGTTGGCGGCTTCGATCACCTCTTCCTCCGTCTTGAACTTGAAGAGCGGGGCAACAGGGCCGAAGGTTTCCTCGCGGGCCACGGCCATGTCCTTGGTCACGCCGGTGATGATGGTGGGTTCGAAGAAGTTGCCGCCCATGCGCTTGCCACCGGCAGCGATCTTGCCGCCCTTGGCAATGGCGTCGGCGATATGTTCCTCGACCTTCTTCACGGCCGCCGGATTGATCAGCGGACCTGTCGTCACACCTTCGGCGGCACCGTTGCCCACCTTCAGCTTCTGCACGGCTGCAGAAAGTTTTTCGGCGAAGGCCTCATAGACGCCTTCCTGCACGTAGAGGCGGTTGGCGCAGACGCAGGTCTGGCCGTTGTTGCGGTACTTGGAGGCCATGGCGCCCGCAACGGCGGCATCCAGGTCGGCATCGTCAAAGACGATGAAGGGCGCGTTGCCGCCCAGTTCGAGACCCATCTTCTTGATGGTGGGCGCACACTGTTCCATCAGCACGCGGCCGATCTCGGTCGAGCCCGTGAAGGTGAGGCCGCGCACGATGGGGTTCGACGTCATTTCCGCGCCGATCTCACGGGCCGAACCGGTGATGACCGAGAAGACGCCAGCGGGAAGGCCGGCGCGCTCGCCCAGTTCGGCCATGGCCAGTGCCGAGAGCGGGGTTTCGCCTGCCGGCTTGCAGACCATGGCACAGCCGGCGGCAAGTGCCGCACCGGCCTTGCGGGTGATCATGGCGTTGGGGAAGTTCCACGGCGTGATGCAGGCGATGACGCCCACGGCCTGCTTGATCACGACGGCGCGTCCGTTGGGGAATGGCACGGGCACGGTTTCACCATAGATGCGGCGGGCTTCCTCGGCGAACCATTCGATGAAGCTCGCGCCATAGGCGATTTCGCCACGCGATTCGGTGAGCGGCTTGCCCTGTTCGGCGGTGAGGATCTGGGCCAGGTCTTCCTGGTTCTCCATCATCAGGTTGAACCACTTGCGCAGGATGCCGGAACGTTCCTTGGCGGATTTCTTCGCCCACAGCTTCTGGGCCTTCTCGGCACCTTCGATGGCTTCGCGGGTTTCCTTGGTGCCAAGCTTCGGGACCGAGGCAATGACGCGCTCATCCACCGGGTTGGTGACGTCGATGCTGGCGGCTCCTCCCACCCAGGCACCGTTGATGTAGCATTTCTCCTTGAGCAGCGACTTGTCTTTCAATATGTCGCGCAGCGCCTGTGTTTTTGCGATATCCATGAAAACTCTCCTGAGGGGAAATGGCCTTTGGCCGGGGGCATAGCATGGGGGGCAGGCCAGAACAAACAGGCCAGAAGGCGGAGTTGGCAATGCCAGTTGAAGCACTTGTATTCGATCTTGACGGCACGCTGGTGGACACCGCGCCCGACCTTCTCGCCGCCACCAACCATGTGCTGGCCACGCTCCAACGCCGCCCCATCACGCTGGAAGAAGTGCGCGCCTTCGTGGGCCATGGTTCCCGCGCCCTCATCACGCGCGGCTGCGAGGCGACAGGCGATCCGGTTGATCCGCAGGCGCTGGACCGGCTGCAGGCCCAGTTCCTCACCTATTACGGCGCCAACATCGCTGTCCACAGCAGACCCTTTCCAGGGCTTTCCAGCTTTCTCGACCGGTGCAAGGCGCACGGGCTCGCCCTTGCCGTATGCACCAACAAGCCCGAGAAATTGTCACTCGCCTTGCTGGACGCGCTGGGCATGCGCGGGCTCTTCCGCGCCGTCGTCGGCCCGGACACGATCGGCGTGGCCAAGCCGGACCCCCGCCCCTATGAGGAGGCCGTCCGGCGCAGCGGCCATGAAGTGCCGCGCTCTCTCATGGTGGGTGACAGTGAAACCGACATCCGCACGGCGCAGAATGCCGGGGTGCCGGTGATTGCCGTGTCCTTCGGCTACACCCCGCAACATGTCTCCGCCTTCCACCCGACGCACATCATCAACCATTATGATGAGGCGTGGGATGTGCTTCAGCGGTACATCTGAAAAAAGCGCAGGATGTCGTCCAGCACGGGCGCGTGGTGGCGCAGGGGTTTCGCCAGCGCCAGCATGATGCCGACATGGCCAATCGGCTTATAGATGGTCAGCCGGGACTCGCGCCCCTCCCGCAAATAAGCCGCATGGAGATTGCGGCTGTTGTGCAGGCCAACCGTGCTGTCGCCGCCACCGTGCAGGAGAAGCAGCGGCGGGGCCTTTGACAGATCGCCATGGACGGGTTGGGTTTCGCCGAGGTCGGCCGCCTGCGCGAAGGCAGCCGTGGATTTCGGCGAATCGAGGGGCAGGAAATCAAACGGTCCGGCGAGCGAGGCCATGGCAGAAACGCGGCCATGAAGGCCGTTGCGCAGCACCGCCTGCACCGCGTTGTAGGCCCCGGCGGAATGGCCGACGACAAAGATGCCCTCCCCATCGCCGCCGTAGTCTTCCGCGTTGTCCGCCAGCCAGTCGAGGGCGCGCGCCGTGTCATCGACAAAGCCGGGGTAGTGCACGTCTGGCACCAGGCGGTAGTCCGCGACCGCCGTCAGGTAGCCATGCGCCGCGAAGGCATGGGCGGCGAAGGCGTAGTCTTCCTTGCGCCCTGAATCCCACGACCCGCCATAGACAAACAGCAGGACCGGCAATGGCCCCTGCCCTTGCACCGGCCGGTAGAGGTCAAGGCGGTGGCGGAGATGCGGGCCATAGGCAACATCAACGGCAATCCGTGCCGCGCCGCCATCCTTGGGCACCAGCAGGTTGAAGGCCCGCAAGGCGGCGAAATGATAGACGAGGCCAAGGACGAGCAGCACAAGTCCCAGCGATGTCAGGAGAGTCCGCATGGTGGGGATACGGCACCTTGTCCCCACCGGATGCAAGTGGGGGCTTACTTGCGTGCCATCTTCTTCCGGAAGGCATCCATTTCGGCCTTGGGAGCCGAGACCACATGGGGAGCGGAGGGATAGGCACCGCTCTGCACGTCGGCCACGAAGGACTTGAAGGCCGAGACACGGATTTCCTGGATGCGGGCATATTCCCCGGCGAGATCGGCATATTTCCGGGCGTGGCGCGGAACATGGCCCGTGTTGGTGCCCAGCACGTCACAGGCGAAGAGGTACTGGCAGTCACCACCGGCACCACCGCCCATCGAGACGAGGAACAGGTTGGTGTGCCTGGAAATCTCTTCGGTCACCTCCGGCGGCACCACTTCGATCTCGACGCCGAAGGCACCGGCGCTTTCGTAGCGCCTGCAGCGCTCATAGACCTCCATGGCGCTGTCCACGGTCTTGCCGACGGCCTTGAAGCCGCCGGTCCAGGTACAGAAGTGGGGAATGAGCCCGACATGGCCGATCACGGGGATGCGCTCTTTGGCCATGCGTTCCACCGTCTCGAATGACGCGGCACAGTAAACCGCGTCCGCCCCCGCTTCCATCATGCGGAAGGCCCAGCGAAGGTAGTCGTCCGCCGCGGCGGGCGCGGAATAAAGCGGCAGGCCGGGAACGGCAAACAGTGACGGTGCCACGGTGCGGAAGTGCTTTTCGCAGAGCATCTCCGGGGGCACCGAGACCATGTCGATCCCTGCGGCTTCCGCCGCCGCCAGTTCATCCCATGTCTCGGTCCGCATCATGGTGTACTGATACTTGCCCTTGTTGGCGCGCACATCGGCAACCGTCGGACGCTTTTTGGCCATGGAGATTTCCTTCTGGATTGATCGGGCAACGGACAGTGCAGGCAGGGGTCAACCGATATTGATCAGGACTTTGCCGCCATCGACGCGGACCGGATAGGTCTTGAGATTGACACACACGGGCGCGCCCATGGCCTCGCCGTTGGTGTAGTTGAAGCGGCCGTTGTGCTTGGGGCACTCGATGATGTCGTCCATCACCAGCCCGTCGGCGAGATGGATTTTCTCGTGGGTGCACAGGCCGTCGGTGGCGTAGTACTTGTCGTCCGGCGAGCGGTAAACGGCGTAGGTCTTTCCGCCGTGGTCGAAGCGGATCACGTCTTCTGCATCAATGTCGCCCGTGGAGCAGGCTTCCACCCAGTTCGTCATGTCACACTCTCTATTCGGCAGCCGCTGCTGCAGGTGAAGTTGCCTGACCATGCAGGTCAGGCCGGTATGGTCTAGCCGTCGGCGGCAGGTCCCGCACCAGGAAATAGTCTTCGCCGCGGAACTGCCGCGCCCAGGCCGGAATCATTTCCCGGTAGCAGGCCCACATGGACGGCATGGCCACCGGCAGGTCATGGCCGATCATGGCATGCAGCTTAGGCAGCGCATGGTACGGCACCATCGGGAACATGTGGTGTTCAACGTGATAGTTCATGTTCCAGTAGATGAAGCGCGACACCGGATTGATATGGACGGTGCGCGAGTTCATGCGGTGGTCGAGAACATTGTCGGCAAGGCCGCCGTGCTGCATCAGGCCCGTCAGCACATGGTGCCAGGCACCGTAGATGCGCGGCAGGCCCACGAGCACGATGGGCAGCCATGAATTGAAAAAGAAGGCCGTGGCAATGGTCGCGGCATAGATCACAAACCAGACGCGCGCCGCCAGGATCACCTTGGGCCATTCCATGTCGGGGATGAAGGATTTTTCTTCCGCCGAGATCACGCCAAAGGTGTTCATCACCATGTTCTTCATGGCATGCCAGACATCCAGGATGCCGAAGAAGGCAAGGATCACCTTGAACAGCACCGGCGGGCGCATGACGGCGATTTCGGGATCAAGCCCGACGATCAGCGTGTCGGTGTGGTGGCGGGTGTGGCTCCAGCGCCAGCGCGTGGGGTTGCGCATGATCATGAAGCAGGCGATGTGATAGACCACGTCATTCATCCACGGCGTCTTGAAGGCTGTGCCGTGGCTGCATTCATGCCAGCGGGAATCCGTCGCGGAGCCGTAAAGGACGCCATAGGCCGCAAGTGGCAGAGCCGCCCACCAGGATGGCCAGAGCCAGATGGCGAGCCCGGCGAACACCACCATGAGTCCGAGCCAGATGATGGTGTCGCGGATGGCCGGGCCATCGGAGCGCTTCATCAGCTCCTTCAGGTCCTTGCGCGCCACTTCGGTGTGATACCATTCCGCCGATCTGAGCCCGGCCGTCACGGCGTCCTGCGCCTCCTGGCCCAGCATGGAGTAGTCGCGGTGCCCGTAGCGCGGTGTCGCTGCTGCCATGCTCATGGAATGTTCCTCCTATTGTCACATGAAATAGAACCATTGTTTTATATCGGCAATGCCAGTATGAAAGAACATCTCAAGACCTATCATGTCTTGTCACAGGCCCATGGAGAGCCAGGATGGTCAAACGCCCGACGATGACAGACCTTGCACAGGCGGCGGGCGTCTCCATCGCCACCGTCGACAGGGTGATCAACCGCCGCCTGCCTGTGAACAGCGATACCGCCCAGCGCGTGGTCGCCGCAGCCGAGTCCATCGGCTTTCACGCCACCGGCCTCCTCAAGCGGCGCCTCACCGAGATACCTGTCCGCCGCTTCGGCTTCCTGCTGCAGAAGCGCCACGACCCCTTCTACGCCCGCTTTGCCAATGATCTGGCCAAGGCGACGACGGCGGCCCACGAGGTCGAAGGCAAACCGGCCGTCGAATTCAGCGAGGAACTGGTCCCCAAGCGCATTGTTGACAGCCTTCACGCCATGGAACGGAACTGCGATGCCCTGGCGGTTGTTGCCGTTGACCATCCGGTGGTGTGCGAGGCCATCGAGGCGATCAGCGCCAAAGGCAAGCCTGTCTTCACCCTGCTCAGTGACGTGTCGGCGCCGTCCCGGCGAGCCTATCTGGCGGTCGATTCACGCAAGGCCGGGCGCACGGCGGCGTGGTTTGTCACACGCATGGTGAAGCGTCCGGGAAAGGTCGGCGTGCTGGTGGGAAGCCACCGCTACATCAGCCAGGAACTGACCGAATTCAGCTTCCGCAGCTTCATGCGCGAACATGCGTCCGAACTGCAGATCCTGGAACCGAACTTCATCCTGGACGATACGCGGATAGCCTATGAGACTGTTGTCGACCTGCTTCAAGCCCACAAGGACCTCGTGGCGATCTACGATTGCGGCGGTGGCCGGGAAGGCCTGATCGCAGCGCTTCGGGACGAAGGCATGGCCGGCAAGATTGTCTCGGTCTGCAATGAACTGACACCTGAGACCCGCTCCGCCCTCAGCGATGGCACACTTGACCTGGTGCTGGATACCCCCACAATGCAGATTGCATCCCGGCTGATCCAGCTGATGATCGCGGCCTGCGAAGGCAGCCGCTCAATCCCGGAGCAGACCCTTCTGCCTGCCAACCTGTACATCAGCGAAAACATGTAAATCCTATCAGGCGGCCGCCCGCCCCGCTCTGATAGTTCGTGATAGGAACCTATCAGAATGCAATCTCAGAATTGACTCTTTGTCGCATTGAAATAATCTGTTCAAGAATGCTGACAGTGGAACAAACATTCCGCATCGGCAGTCGCGACACCGCAACGCGCCATTCTCAAGAGCACGAGCCGGTCACGGGAGGAACAACGGGGGCACCCTGCTCCCGGGCTCGCCAAATGACCTGCTGACAAGACGCTGCGGATGAAACTTGTCCCCGTGGGACATTTCCGGACCACACACGGTGCGCCGGACACCACTATCCAGGAGCCCAAAAATGAAAAAGTTCTTCCTCGCCGCCGCCATGGCAACCCTGATGTCCGGCACCGCCTTCGCGGGCACCGCCACCGTGCCGGCGC
>ERZ1645187.248-NODE-248-length-52890-cov-6.753667_pt1 | contig 52890 bp, 41 predicted proteins | sample MGYA00575352_ERZ1645187 | MGnify/ENA primary metagenome ERZ1645187 (study PRJEB40837, sample SAMN11349314) | freshwater sediment metagenome | isolation source: river sediment | host: Sediment | place: India: Wazaribad , New Delhi | collected 2017-02-21 ... | reverse complement strand
GTCCATGGGAATTAGCGTCGGAGTCATCGGGGCGGGGTACTGGGGCAAGAACATCGTCCGTAACCTGCTCTCCCTACCCGGTCATGGGGATGTTTGGATCTACGATCAGCGCAGGAGCGTCGCCGAGGAGCTTAGTGCGGCGTATCCGACACTGAAGGTTGCCTCTTCCCTGGAAGAGTTGCTGAAGAACGACAACCTTCAGGCCCTCATGGTCGTCACCCCCCCCAGCGAACACTACTCTTTGGGGAAGAAGATTCTCGAAGCGGGAAAGCACCTCTACGTGGAGAAACCCTTCGTCACCTCTATGAGAGAAGCGACGGAGTTGATCGAAGACGCTGAGCGGAAGAACCTGCGGCTCATGAGCGGCCACACCTTTCTCTACAGTCCGGCGGTTCGCAAGATCCGCGACCTTGTCATGAGCGGAGACTTGGGAAAGATTCACTTCTTCTCTTTCCGGAGGGTGAACCTGGGGATCCACCGCAGTGACGTGAACGTTGTCTGGGACCTTCTTCCCCACGACCTTTCCATGCTCCTCTACTGGTTGGGGGAAGACGAGGAGTTGCAGGAGGGCGGAGCCTTCATGAAGACGGTTTACGGGAACCATCCTGACGTCGCCTTCCTCTCCCTCTCCTTCCGCAGTGGCGCCGTGGCGGAGGGGCTCGTCAGCTGGCTCTCGCCACGGAAGATCAGAGAAACCCTGATCGTCGGCGACCGAAAGATGGTGGTCTACAACGATATGGAGTTGGAAGAGAAGATCAAGGTGTATGACAAGAAGATCGAGGCCCTGGAGCCGAAAGATTTTGGAGAGTACCATCTCTCCTATCGCGCCGGGGATGTGATGAGCCCCCACATCGATGGGACCGAGCCTCTGACCCTCATGGTGAAGGACTTTGTCGAAAGCATCCGGGAGGGGCGCGCTCCCCTGAGCGACGGCCTCTTCGCCCTCCGGGTGGTTCGGGGGATCTTGACCCTTCTGGAGAGAGGCCGCTTTTCATGAGGTTGACCCTCTTTAAAGCCTCCGCCCTCCTCTCCGGAGCGATCGCCTTCCTTGCGGTTGCCCTTTTCATCGGCTTCCTGCCCCTGACCATCCTCATGGTCGGAGCCGGGTACCTCTTGGGAAGGTTGAAAGGGTCCAAGGGGATTCCTCTCCTCCTCTTCGCCCTTCCCTGGGTGAACGCGCTCCCTTCCCTCGCCTTCAACGGCTACCCCTTCAACACCATGGCCCCCCTCCTCTTCCTCCTTCTCGGGTTTCTTCTGGCCAAGAGACCCAGGTTTGGCGACTCCGCCGAGAGGGAGGGGTGGATGGCCCCTTACTCTCTCCTCTTGCTCCTCCTTTGGCTCTCCGTCTTTTTCGTCTTCTTCCGGTGGAGCAACCTTCTTCACTCTCCCCTGGCCCTCTTCCGGGACACCCCGGTGGCCTTGACGGGGGAGCGTCTCTCCTTCGCGCTCATCTACCCGGTCATCACCCTCTTCCTCTACTCCCTTTCCCCGTGGATCTACTTCCTCCTGAGGAGGGAGCCTCTGGAGGAGAGGGTTCTCTTCCGCTCCTTGGCCTTGGGCTACCTTCCCTCCTTCCTCCTCGTCTTACTGCAAAGGTTCGTGAGCCACCGTCTCTTCGCCCAGGAGTGGTGGGGGAGGATCGGGCAGTTCAACGGGGGCTTCTCAGATTTCAACGCCCACGGTTTCTTCGCCGGAATTCTCTTGCTGTGGGCCCTTTCCAGGCTCCTGATGAAAAGGGAGTCCCTCTTCTCCCTGACCGTCTCCGTGAGCGCTCTGGCTGGCGGGGCCCTCTCGGGAAGTCGAACCTTCTTCCTCTTCCTTCTCATGGGGCTCTTCCTCTTTCTCTCCGCCAAGTCTGTGAAGAGGTGGGCCAAAGCTCTCTTCCTGTGCGGGATGGTGGTGGCCCTCCTGGTCGTCGGCGGGACCATGAAGAGACGGGTGGGAAAATCCCTCCAAACGGTGACCGCCTCTTTCCGGCAGGGTTATCAGGCGGTCTTCCCCGCTCTGGACAAGGTTTCCAACGGGAGGGTGACCATGGCGGAGAGAACCATCGCCTACCTGAGTTCCTCCCCCCTGGTGGGGATCGGCGCCGGCCACTTCCTCTTCTCCGGTAAGAACCTCATCTACCCCGAGAGACGCCTGGAGGACCTGGCTTTGAACCAGTACCTTCAGGTGGGGGCCGAGCTCGGTTTGATCGGCCTGGCCGTCTTCCTCTCCTTCCTCTTCCGTCTTCTCTCTTCTCGCAGGGGGCTCTCCCGGTTCCTCTTGGGCGCCTTGGCCTTCTCCCTCCTCTTCAACAACTACTTCTGGTTTCCCGAGGCCATTCTCCTCTTCTGGGTTCTGGCGGCAATGGAAGGGGGATTCGATACCCAGCCCCCTCCCCACAGGTGGATAGGAGCCTTTGTGCTCCTCCTCGCCTTAGGGGCCAACCTGGCGGTCCTCTCCCGTCTCGATCCGGTCAACCCCTTCCGCAGGCACAACCGCTCATACGACTACGGCCTTTGGGCAAAAGAGGCGGACTCCCGGGGGTCTTTCCGGTGGACCCGGGGCGAAGGGGGAATCTACCTCTACCCCTCTTCCTCCAGAAGGGTGAGACTCTTCTGCGCCGCCCCTCTGGAGAAGTTTCCCGGAAAAGAACAGCGAATCACCCTCTTCTGGCGCGGAAAGAGGTGGAGCGAGAGGGCCGTGAGGGAACAAGGCTTACAGGAGTGGACCCTTCCCCCCGGAGAAGGCTTTCTCGAGCTTCGGATCTCGCCCGCCTTCGTCCCTCTCCGACTCGGTCTCGGTGGGGATCCCAGGGAGCTGGGAGCCCAACTCTTCTTGCACGGAGCGACCCCATGAGAACTCTCTTCGCCCTCCTTCTGCTCTCTCTCCTGGTTCCCCTTCTTCCGGGTCAGGAGTTTGAAATCTCTCTCGACCGGCAGAGGGCCGTCCTCTTCCAAGGAGAGCGTCTCGACTGCACCCTTACCCTGCAAAACCGAGGGAAAACCCTTTGGAGAAGCGAAGAGGGGTACGCCCTCTCCTACCACCTCCTCTCCAAGGACAGGAGCAGGGTCCTCTTCTTCGAAAACCTTCGCTTTCCTCTCCCCGGAGAGGTTCCCTCCCGCTCCCGGAGGACCTTCAACATCCAGCTCTTCTTCACCGCCCCTCCCGGAGAGTACGTCGTTCAACTCGATCTGGTCAAGGAGGGGGCCTTCTGGGCCTCCCAGAAGGGGGGAAGGGTGGCGACCTTCAGGCTCTTGCTCAAGCCTCTCCTGGGGGAGGAGTTCAGAAGGCTCTACCTGAACAGCCACTTCCGAGGAGGCTCTTCCCTCCTGGAGAAGGACCAGTACGTTGTCCGGATGGTCTACCGGAACGGGGAAGTACGAAGGGGGGGGCGTCTGGTCGGCTTCACCCCGGGAACTTCTTACCCTCAGTTTTGGATCCGTGACACCGCCACCGCCCTGGGAACGGCGAAACTCTTCTACCCTTGGGAGGATCTGGCCTCTCTGATGGAGCGTTTCCTCTCCAGCCAGGACCCCTCCGGTGAGGTTGCCGACTGGGTCGATTTGGCCGGGAAGAGGGGCAAGAACAACGTGGAGACCGACCAGGAGAGTAGTCTCGTTCTAGGGGCCTATGAGGTCTCTCTGGAGAGGCCGGAGTGGTTGAAGAGAAGAGTCGCCGGGCAGAGGGTCTTCTCCCGTCTGGACAAGGCGCTGGAATGGGTCTGGACCCGGAAGCGGGACACCTCCTCCGGCCTTGTTGTCAGCGGTTATACCGCCGACTGGGGGGACGTGGAACGCTCCTATCCGGACCAGCGGGCTATCCGCCTCTCAGACCGGTCTCTCCTGGTCCTCTCCCTCTACACCAATTCGAAGTATCTACAAGCGGTCGAGAAGATGGTCCTCATCGCCGAGAGGGCGGGAGAGCCGACCCTGGCTTCCAAGTGGAGGGGGAGGGAGGGGTTCCTGAGGAAGAAGATCCGGGAGCTTCTCTTCGACCGCACCCGAGGGTATTTTCGGATCAACCGGAAGGTTGATCCGCGGTGGGAGGGGAAGAGGGAATTCCTCTTCGAGAGGGAGATCCTCGCGGTGGGGGGAAACGCGGAGGCTCTGGAGGCAGGCCTCTACGAGAGACCGGAGGCGGAACGTTTCGTGAGGATTCTGGAGGCGAAGAGACGGGCCCTCAGGCTCCCGACAGTCTCCTATACCCTTCTCCCCCCTTATCCCCAGGGCTTCTTCCCCCATCCTCTCCTCTCAGCCCCCTACCACTACCAGAACGGCGGTGAGTGGGACTGGATCGGGGGGCGGTTGATAAGAACCCTTTTCAAGAAAGGGTTCTCCAAGGAGGCTCAGGGGTATCTGGAAGCCCTTGCCGCCAAGCACTGTAAAAACCTCTCCCTCGCGGAATGGGAGGATCGGAACGGGACTCCCCGGGGAGCCTACTTCTATGTGGGGAGCGCCGGAGTCGTCGGGGAGGCTCTTTGGCGCGGTTACTTGGGATGGGAGGAGGGGTACGGTTCCCACGGTTTCAGAGGCCAGCCGCCGGTCTCCTCGGTGGAGTACCGGGGAGAGGGAATGGCCTTTCGGTGGCAAGTTCCGGAGAAAAAACTCTTCCTCGAAACCGTCGTCTCCGGGAAACGCGTGAGGATCGGTAAGAGAGAGTTCTCTTCCCCAGGGGATTACCCTCTCTAAGGAGGAGGGTGAAACTCCCTCCGCCGTCCCGAAGGGATCAGGTCACACAGCCGGAAGCGAGAGACTCCCTGACCTCTTTGAGGTAGCCCTGGACTTCCTTGCCCAGAGAGGCCATCTGAAAACGGTGGGTCGTCTGGGAGAGGGCGGAGTAGAGGCGGTAAAACCGCTCCCAGAAACGAAGGGGAAGGTGGAGGAGAACCTGGGCCTCGAAGGTCTTGAGGGAGCAGAGGAGGGCCTCTTTGAGCTCCTTGGAGGGGGGAGGCTCCTGGAAGGTCTTGTTCAAGAACTCCTCGTTCTCAAGGAGCTTGTCGTAGAGTTCCCTCTGAAGGGTTAGCTCATCTTTGTACTGGGGGAAAAGCTCCTCCTCCCGGAAGTTCGGGTCCACCGTCTGCAGAAGGGTGATGACGATCTTCCTGATGGTTCTTGTCAGGAGGGCCTTGGCTTTTTCGAACTCTTTGCTCTTGCCCTTCTTCGTGTTGACGTTGGCCAAGATCAGGTCGTAGACCTTCACCAGCGTGTCCTTCAACTCCTGGGAGTGGGGGGAGGGAACCGGGGAGTCGAGGAGGGAGAGGAAGATCTCGACCTCCGAGCGGATGTGGACGACCAGGAAGTAGGAGATCTTCTCGGAGTCTTCGGGTCCGCACTGGAGGATGTCCACGGTTCGGAGAATCTTGAAGGCCTGGAGGAGGTTGACGCCGACATAGTACTTCCTCTCCCGGTCCGCCATGGAGTGGATCAGGTTGGAGATTCTGGGGAAGACCATCCGGTGGAGTTGAACTCTGAAGCTTCGTCTCACCAGGGGGTAGATGTAGGGGTTTCGGATCACCTCGAGGAGAAAGTGGTCTCCCAGGGCGATGAACTCCCTGTAGCTGACCCTTTCGAGGCGGGCGAGGGCTCCGTTGAGCAGTTCCATCTCGTTGATGATGACCCCGAAGGATTTGATCCAGTCCTGGATGCTCCAACCCCTCTTTCCCTCTTCAAGGTGCATCAGGTACTCCAGGGAGATACGGAACTTCTTTTCAACAAAAGAGACGAAAGCGTCAAGGTCCTGTATGCCGAAGAGAGAGCAGTAGAGCTGACGGATTCTCCTGAAGACCTCCTCAAGAATCGCCGCTTCGCAGACCAGGTTCCACTTGTTCCGGGTCCTCTTGGGGTGGTTTCCCAGGTGGTAGAAGCTCCTGATCCCCTTGAGGAGAACGTCCAGCTCGAAGAGTTCCGCCGATCGGTTCTTGCCGAGTAGCTCGTCCATCAAGGAGGTGAGGACCTGCTCTTCCGCGGTGAAGCGGTGGAGGCTCAGGTTGTCGGGCGATTTGAAAGTAAAGAAAGAACCGATCTCTTCGTGCGGCAGAGTCATCTTCTCCCCCCGGTCATAGAGAAGAATGTAACCCGACGAGACGGAATTGTCAAACCCTAGTCTCCAAAGGTGACTCTGAAGAGGAGCTCTTCCGAGTCGACTCCCTCTTCGTCCACCCCCTGAAGGCGGTGTTCTCCCGGGGAGGGGGTGAAGGGGAAGAGCCACCCTTGACCGAGGTAACGGCCGTCGAGAAACCAGTGGAGCTTCCGATCCGAGCGGAAGGGGATCCGCTCCCTCCCCTTTCCCTCGGATCGCAGGAGAAAGGCTTGGCCGTTTCGGGGGAAGAGAATCTGGGGCTGTGAGCTCTGGGGAGAGGAGAGACAGCCCGGGGCGAGAGGGGGAATCAGGTCGGGGAGGATTCCCCGCCTCTGAAACCAGAAGGCCAGGTCAGGGGGAAAGGCGAGGCCGACCCTCTCCGGGTACTCCTTAGCGGGGTCCATCCTTTCGGGGCAACTCCTGTAGGGACCCGACGGGTCGAGAAAGTACCGTCGGTGGTAGGTACAGGTCTCGACGGGGACACGGTTCTTGAGGACCCAGACCCTCTTGGTCGGTTCCTCTTCGTACTTGGGAACCATCCCCGAGAAGGCGCACACCTCCAGAGGGATCAGGTCGGAAGGCCTCTGGAACCACCGGTGTCCTCCAGCCCGGGAGAGGGGGGAGAGAATTCGGAACAGAAGGGGCGTCGCCGCATCGGAACCGACGATGTCCGGCGAAGAGCGGTTGTCGAAGTTGCCGACCCAGACACCCACGGTGTAGTCCGGGGTGAAGCCGATGCTCCAGGCATCGAAGCGGCCGTAGGAGGTCCCGGTCTTCCAGGAGACCTTCACCAAGTCCGAGGTCTCTTGCCACTGGGAGGGGAAGTCCGGGCGGTTGTGGCGGCTCAGAATCTCCGAGATCAGGTAGGCGGTTCCCGGCTGGAAAACCCTTTTACGGTAGACTGGTTCCCCCTGGAGAATCCGGAAGGAGGAGGAGACTCCTCCCAGGGGAAAGAGGGAGTAGGCTTTCGTCAGTTCCAGGAGGGAGAGGCCGCAACCTCCCAGAACGAGGGAGAGGCCGTACTCCTTGGGCTCCCTCAGGGAGTCGAGTCCCGAGTTCTTCAGAAGGGCCAGGAAGGGGGCGACGCCGACCCGTTGCTGAAGGATGACGGCGGGGACGTTGAGGGATTGGGCCAGAGCCTCTCCGGCGGGGACGAGGCCATGGTACTGGGCGTCGAAGTTTTCGGGAGCGTACTCTCCGAAGTCGGTGGGGATGTCCCGAAGGAGCGTCTCCGTGGTGATCATGCCCCGCTCCAGGGCATAAGCGTAGAGGAAGGGCTTCAGGGTCGATCCCGGGGAACGGAGGGCGAGGAACCCGTTCACCTGTCCGCCCTGAGGGCTGAGGTAGTCCTGGGAGCCGACCAGGGCCTTGACCTCCATGGTCCGGTTCTCCAGAACGACGATGGCGATGTTCCGGATTCCCCTCCTCTCCAGGGAATTCCGCTCCTGAAGGGCCAGTCCTTCCACGAGCCTCTGGACGGAGAGGCTGAGGGTCGTGTAGAGGCGATCCTTTCCTGGGAAGGTTCTCTTTACCCACTCCGAGGCGTGGGGCAGGAGGAAGGGGAGGGGGCGGCGGCGGAGGTTGTCCTGGAGGGCGCCGGCCTCATCGAGCCCTTGCTTGGAGAGGGCTCTCTGCCGGTGAAGCCTTCGCAGGAGGCTCCGCCATGACCTCTCCCGGAGCCTTCCCTCCCTTCGGTGGGGGCCGAAGCGCTCCGGCGCCCGGGGAATGACCGCCAGAAGGGCCATCTCTCCGGGGGTGAGCGCGGAAAGAGGCTTTCCGAAGTAGAGGCGGCAGGCGGCGCCGATTCCCTCGACGTTGGAGCCGTAGGGGAGGAGGTTGACGTAGATCTCCAGAAGCTCGGCCTTCGAGTAGTGAAGCTCGAGCTGGAGGGCCCTGAGGGCTTCGATGGCCTTGGAGGGGAGGGTCCGGGGTTTCGGCTCCATCATCCGGGCGATCTGCATGGTGAGCGTCGAGGCGCCGGAGACGGTCTCTCCCCTTCGAAGGTTCTCCCAGAGGGCCCGCAGAATCGCCAGAGGGTTGAACCCCTGGTGGAAGAGGAAGAAGCGGTCCTCCGAGAGGAGGAAGGTTCTCAGGAGGGTCGGAGGGACCTCGTCGAGCCGGACCCTGAGCCGGACCTTCTGATCCGGAGTGAGAAAGACCCTGGCCAGCTCGCCGTTGTCGGCGTAGATCTGGAGGGAAGAGGGAGGAAAGAGTCGGTACCGGGGCAGGGGGAAGAGGGTGTCCAGCAGGAGGGGAAGGGAGAGAAGAAGGGCAAGGATGAGCCAGGGGAGAAACCGCTTGGAGGAGAGGGGCCATCTTCTCATGACCCTTCCATTATACCTCTCCGCCGTTTTTGGGGGAAGGAGGGGGAGGGGCTTCCAGCTTTTGGGCGAATAACCTCTATATAGGAAAAACTTGTTGACTTTTCTAAGGAAAGTTACTATATTACATTCTGGGATGAAATGGGATGAAATGGGAAAGATAGGACTGGCGGTGTTCCAATGCTGATTGGAAGCGGGATCGTGAGAATCGACGACGGGGGAAGAATCAAGATTCCTTCGGAGTTCGCCAAGTCCATCATCGAAAATTATGGCACAGAACTCTACATCACTTCAATCCAGGGTCACAACGCCCTCATCTACCCCCTGGGGGAGTGGAGGAAGACCCTAGACAGGGTCAGCGCCGCCCCCTCCATGGATCCGGGAATCCGGAAGTTCGTCTACGTCACCGGTTACTACGGAAAGCAGAGCGCCTTGGATTCGAAGGAGAGGATTCTGATCCATCCCCTCCTGAGGGAGAGGGCCAGGCTTAACGGCTAGTTGATCCTCATCGGCAATATCAACTCCTTGGTCCTGTGGAATCGGGAGGAGTTCGAGAAGGAGTACATCGATGTGCCCTTCACGGACGATGAACTCCGCGGACTCTCCGAAAAAGGAATCTGACGTGCACGTTCCCGTCATGGTCGAAACGGTCCAAGAGCTCCTGAGGGCTTCCCAAGGGGGGACCTTCTTCGACGGCACTATCGGCATGGGAGGCCATGGGGCTGCGATTCTTGGAGCTAACCCCTCCAACGTCCTCTGGGGCAACGACAAAGATGGAGAGGCTTTGGAGATCTGCCGTGAGAAGCTCCCGGCCGACAGGACAACCCTCCTGCGAGGGGATTTTCGCCAGATTCTCTCCCACCCGGTGGAGATTTTCGACGGTTTCCTCTTCGACCTGGGGGTCTCCTCCTTTCAGCTCGACCGTCCGGAGAAGGGGTTTTCCTACAGCCGTCCGGCTCCCTTGGACATGCGGATGGACGATCGGCTCGAGCTGACCGCCGCCGGAGTGGTCAACACCTACGGCTACGAAGAGTTGATGAGAGTCTTTCGAGACTACGGAGAGTTCGGGCGCCCCGATAGGCTTGTCAAGGAGCTCATGATGGCGCGCCGGAGGACGCCCTTCCAGAGCACAGATCAACTGAAGGAGTTCGTCCGGAGCCTCTACCCCAGGCAGAAGACCATGGACCCTCTCGCCCGGGTCTTCCAGGCTCTGAGAATCGAGGTCAACGGCGAGTTGGACGGTCTGGAGGAGTTCTTATTGAATCTGATCGAAAGGATGAAGAGAGGGGCCCGAATCGTGGTGATCTCCTTTCACTCCCTGGAGGATCGGATCGTGAAAAACTCCTTGAAGGCGGCCTCGGAGAAGAAACTTCTCACGCTCTTGACCAAGAAGCCTCTCACCGCCGCCTCCGAAGAGGTCGAGGGGAACCCGCGATCCCGTTCGGCGAAGGTCAGAGCCGGGGAGCGAACATGAAGCCCTCCACGGTCTCCGCTAGGGCAAAGGATCGTCCGAGCAAAGCCTGGGGGTTCTACCTGGCCATGGTCACCCTCTTCTCCTTCTTGACCCTCTTCTACCTCTGGCACCACATCGATGTTCTGCGCGCGGGCTACAGGATCGAAGAGCTCAAACGGGAGATCACCAAGAGGGAGAGCGAGATTCAGCAGCTCCAGGCCCGCAAGCTAGAGCTCATGCGTCTGGAAAGGGTTGATTCCATAAGCCGTGACAAGCTGAAGATGGTGAAGGTGGATCCGAAGACGGTGATCCGGGAGGAACAGCTCGATGGTCGATAAGGGCTCCACTTCCAGAAAGCGGATCCTCATCTTGGGGCTGACCTTCTTCGGCTGGTTCCTGATCAACGTCTTCCGCCTCTTCTACGTCCAGGTCCTGAGCAACGACAAGTATAAGCAGAAGCTGACCAGACAGAACGAAAGGGTCTTGGAGGTCTCCTCGGAGAGGGGAACGATCCTTGACCGAAACAGAAGGCCCTTGGCTATGAACGCCGACGGTTACTCCTTCTACCTTGAAAACCGTTCTGTCGAGGAGTCTCTCAAGGAGCTCGCCCGGTTTCAATCCCTCTTCTCCTACACACCCAGCGAGACGAAGCGGTTGGAGAGTATGATCCGCCAGAAGCGGAGCTTCATCTGGCTCAAGAGAAAGGTCTCCGAGGAGGAGAAGGAGAGGGCCATCTCCCTGGGCTTCGAGAACATCTCCTACATTACAGAGAAGAGGCGCCTCTACCCGAACCGCTCCTTGGCCTGTCACATCCTCGGGGCCGTGGATATCGACAACAAAGGGGTGGAGGGAGTTGAGCGCAAGGCCGACGAGTACCTTAGGGGAAAGAGCGGACGGGTCTTGATCCACCAGGACGCCCGGCGGAAGGTCTATGAGATGCAGGTTCTGGAGCCCCCTCGAAAGGGTGATGGAATCATTCTCACCATCGATTCGGTGATACAGCACATCGCCGAGAAGAGCCTCCGCAAGGCCGTGGAAGAGTACCATGCCGACGGCGGGAGCGTGACGGTGATGTCCCCCTTTACCGGGGAGATTCTGGCCATGGCCTCCTACCCTTACTTCGACCCCAACGAGAGGCTCTCCCTGAACGGCGCGACCCGCAGTAACAAAGGCGTCGAGTTTTCCTACGAGCCCGGTTCGACCTTCAAGGTGGTCTCCTCGTCAACCCTTCTGGAACTCTCCCAGGTGAAGGAGAGTGAACAGATCTACTGCGAGAACGGCCATTTTCTCTACAAGGGGAAAGTCTTCACCGATACCCATCCCTACGGTTACCTGACACTGAAGGAGATCATGACCCACTCCTCCAACATCGGGATCATCAAGCTGGCCCTTCTTCTCGATAAAGAGAAGTTCTACGGTTACCAGAAGAGCTTTGGAATCGGTGAGAGCACCGGCGTCGAACTGCCTGGAGAGGCGGGCGGCTCTCTCCGAAGGGTCGACCGGTGGAGCGGTCTTACCCTTCCTTCCATGTCCATCGGCTATGAAGTCATGGTAACCCCCCTGCAGATGCTCCTGGTCATGAACACCGTCGCCACCGGAGGGTGGTACGTTCCCCCGACGATCTTGCGCAACGAGCTTCCCCTGAAGAACAAACGCACCCGCTACAGGGTGATCTCCTCCGAGACGGCTTCGAGGATGAAGGGCTTTCTCGCTTCGGTGGTGGAGGAGGGAACCGGGAAGGCCGGCGGAGTCGAAGGGTTTCTGGCCGGTGGGAAGACCGGGACCGCCAGGAAGCTTGTGGGCGGGCACTACTCTCAACAAGCCTACGTCAGCTCCTTCATCGGGTTCATTCCCTTGGACAAACCTCTCCTCTCCATCGCCGTGGTGATCGACAACCCCAAGGGGGGCGTCTACTACGGAGGCGCCGTCTCCGCGCCGGTCTTTCAGGAGATCGCCTCGGACACCCTGACCTACTTGAAGGTCTTTCCCGACCCCAGCGCCTTCGCCGCGCCGATCATGGCCGCCAACCGTCCTGAGGAGGTGAAACGGTGAGACTTCAGGAACTGCTCCTCTCCCTCTCCGGAGTGACCCTCTACGGAGACCCTGAGACCAACGTGATTTTCCTTACCGATGACTCCCGGGAGGTCCTTCCCGGGGCCCTCTTCGCCGCCATGACCGGAGTCAAGGAGGACGGAACCCGCTACCTTCAGCAGGCGCAGGAGAGGGGAGCCGCCGCCGTCCTCAGCCACCTCCCGCCGCCTCCAGGGTTTCCCCTTCCATGGATAGAGAGCTCCCGGGAGAGAGAGACCTTCGGCCTTCTCTGCCGTCGGTTCTACGGAGCCCCTGACGAGATCCTCCACCTGACAGGGGTCACGGGGACGAACGGGAAGACCAGCATCACCTACATCCTCGAGGCTCTCTTCTCCGCCTTCGGACGAAGAACCGGGGTGGTGGGGACCATCGAGTCCCGATGGGGAGGAAGGGTGGAGAAAGCCTCCCTGACCACTCCTCCCACGCACCGTCTCTTCTCCCTCCTCAGAAGGATGGCCGACGACGGTGTGGAAGACCTCTTCATGGAGGTCTCCTCCCACTCCATGGCGACCGAACGGGCCACGGCCCTCGCTTACCGGGAGGGGATCTTCACGAATCTGACCGGAGACCACCTGGATTACCACCAGAACATGGAGAGCTACTACCGGGCCAAGAGAAAACTCTTCGAGATCGTGAAGGAGCGCGGAGGGAAGTGGGTCGTTAACAGGGACGATCCTTACGGGCGAAGGCTTCTTGGGGAGCTCACCCTGACCGGCCTCTCCTACGGGATGGAAAACTCCTCCGCCGATGTCCGTGCGGAGGCTCGAAACCTCCACCGTCAGGGTATGGAAGTCGAAGTTTCCACGCCCAAGGGCCCCTTCCTTCTGAAGAGCAACCTCATCGGGGCTACGAACCTCTCCAACCTGCTTGCGGTAACGGCTTTGGCACTCCTTCGTGGCTATACCCCCCAGGAGATCGGGACTCGGCTCGGGGGAGTCAAGATCCGGATTCCCGGGAGAATGGATCGGGTGGAGAACCCTCACACATCGGTCTACATCGATTACGCCCACTCCGACGACTCCCTCTCCAAGGCGCTGGAGACCCTTCGGGGCCTGAACTTCCGTAAGATCATCGTCGTCTTCGGGGCCGGAGGAGACCGGGACAAGACCAAGCGGCCCCGGATGGGCAAGGCCGCCACCGAGGGCGCCGACGAGGCGATCATCACCTCCGACAACCCCCGCACCGAGGACCCTCTGGCGATCATTCGGGATGTGGAAGCCGGAGCCGTGGGGGACGGCTATGCGGTGATTCCGGACAGGAGGGAGGCCATCCGTGAGGCCATCCGTCGGGCCGGTCCAAACGACGCGGTTCTCGTGGCCGGAAAGGGACACGAAGACTACCAGATCCTGGGAACCCAAAAAGTTCACTTCTCCGACTTCGAAGAGGTGGAAAGGTCCCTTAGGGAGGAGAAGGGAAGATGGTGAACCGGGATCTCTCGTTTTTCGAAACCCTCTCGGGAGTCAAAATAGTTCATGGGAACCGGGATCAGAGCTTCTCCCGCTACGCCTACGATTCGAGGAGAATCGAGGGCGGAGAGCTCTTCCTCGCCTTCGCGACCGAGAAGAACGACGGGAACCGCTACATCGAAGAGGCCCTTCGTAAGGGAGCATCAGGTTACGTGGGGCAGAGGGAGATCCCGGGGCTTCGTCCGGAGAAGACCGCCCTGATCGTCGAAGATACCTGGAACTTTCTTCTCGACGGTGCCCGTAAGGCCATGGAGGCTTCTCAAGCCAAGATCGTCGCGCTGACCGGGAGCTGTGGGAAGACAACCACCAAGGAGATGACCTCCCGCTTCCTCGGCCGGGGAAGGAGAATCTTCTCCACCCCCGGGAGCTTTAACAGCGCCATGGGGGTTCCTCTCTCCATCCTGGAGGGATGGAAAGGGGACGAAGAGGTCGGTGTCTTCGAGCTTGGAGCAAACGGCTTCGGAGAGATCGCCCGCAACTCGCGGCTCCTGCGGCCCCATGTGGCGGCTCTGCTGAACGTCCACCCGGTCCACGTGGAGTTCTTCCGCGACGAGGAGGGCGTTCTGGCCGCCAAGAAGGAGATTCTGAAGGGTCTCAGGGAGGAGGGCACGGCTCTCTTCAACGGTGATGACCCCTACACCCTCAAGGCCGCCAAGGAGTACTCAGGGCGGAAGATCCTCTTCGGGACCGGTGAAGAGGCGGAGATCCGAGGGCGGATTCTCCGTAGGGACGGAGAGTCCATGGACGTACAGATCCGATGGAACGGTAAGAGCAGAGCCTTTACCCTTCCCTTCTTCCTCACCTCCCATTTTCTGAACTTCCTGAGCGCCGCCTCCCTGGCCATAGCCTTCGGGGAAGCCCCAGAGAGGATCGAAGAGGCTGTTTCCGGGCTCGTCCCGGTCTCACATAGGGGAGAGATTCGGAAGATCCGCCGCGCCAAGGTCCTGGACGATTCCTACAACGCCAACGCCGACGCCTTCCGGATGGTTCTCGGTGACTTCGCCGAGCTTCCGGGCCGGAAGATCGTCGTGGCCGGAGAGATGCTCGAACTGGGAGAGAAGAGCGAGGGGGAACACCTTCGGGTGGCGGAGAAGATTCTCGAAGAGAGGTTTGACGGGGTGTACCTCGTCCAAGGGCAGGCCTTCCGAATCTACGAACGTCTCCGGGAAGACCCCTGGTACCGGGAGAGGGTCTTCTACTACGACCAGGCCAAGGAGTTTAAAGAACGTTTCGGCCGCCTCTTGGAAGAGGAGCAGACGGTTCTGGTGAAGGGCTCCTTCGGGACTCAACTCTGGAAACTGGTCGAGGAGTCCCAGTGATGATCGATCTGAAGGGAAAGTGCGTCGGAGTCGTTGGGTACTCCCGTTCCGGCAGGGCTGTAGCACGACGGGTCCTGCTTGAAGGCGGTTGCGTGAGAATCTCCGATCGAAGCCGGGACGCGAGGCTCCTGGAAGAGCTGAAGGGTTTGGGATGGGAGCACGAGACCGGGGGCAACACGGAGAGCTTTCTCTCCTCCTGCGACCTGATCGTCCTCTCCCCCGGAGTGGACGGAACCAAATCCCCCTTTCGGGAGCTCAAGGCCAAGGGAATCCCTCTGGTCTCGGAGATCGAGTTCGCCTACCCGAGAATCTCCGGAAAGATCATCGGGATCACCGGTTCCAACGGGAAGTCCACGGTGACCACCCTGATCCACCACCTCCTGACCTCCGCCGGCCGCACCGCCCACCTGACCGGGAACATCGGCTTCCCCCTCACGGACACCCTGGGGGAGGCGAGGGAGTTCTGGGTCGTAGAGCTCTCCAGCTTCCAGCTGGAGGAGACCGTTGACTTCCATCCCTGGGGCTCTCTCCTCCTCAACCTGACTCCTGACCACCTTGACCGGTACCCCTCGGTGGAAGAGTACATCCAGGCGAAGCTGAGAATCTTTCAAAATCAGGGAAGCCGTGACTGGGCCGTCCTGAACCGCGACGACCCCAGGGTCCTCCAGGAGGGGATGAAGGTTCGAGCCGAAAAGCTTCTCTTCTCCCGTGTTGGAGAGGCTGACGCTTCGGTTTCCCAGGGGTGGGTCCTCTGGAGGGGTGAGAGGGTCTTGCCGGTTGCGGAGATTCCGTTGCTGGGCGTTCACAACCTGGAGAACGTTCTGGCATCATTGGCCGCCGGCATCGCCTGTGGCTTGACCCTTGGGGAGATCCGCGACGGGGTGAGGAGCTTCAAGGGCCTGGAACACCGGACCGAGCCTTGTGGCGAGATCGAAGGGAGACTCTTCATCAACGACTCCAAGGCCACGAACCTTGACTCCACCCTCAAGGCTCTGGAGAGCTTCGACCGTCCCCTCATGTTGATTCTGGGGGGCAAGGACAAGGGAGGGGAGTTCTCGGTCCTGAATTCCCTTCTGAAGAGTAAGGCTCGGGCGGTGATCCTCCTGGGAGCTGCCTCCGACAAGATCGACGGTCAGATCGATCCCGGTGTTCTCCGTTATCGGGCCTCCTCCATGGCCGAAGCGGTTAGAATCGGCTACCGGAGAGGAGAGAGAGGGGATGTCGTCCTGCTGGCCCCCGGTTGCGCCAGCTTTGATATGTACTCCAACTTCGAAGAGCGGGGGCGGGACTTCAAGGCCCAAGTCTCCCTCTTGGCCGAAGAGGTGAAGAATGGTTAGAAAGCCGGGCGTCAACACGCCCCTCTTCCTGGCCGTGGTCCTTCTCTCCTTTCTGGGACTCATCGCCGTCTACAGCTCATCGGCGATTCTCTCCGCGGAGGTTTACGGGAAGTCCTACTTCTTCTTCCTCAAGCACTTCGCCTATGTCGCCGCCGGCTTGGCTCTCCTCTCCTGGGCCCTTCTCTGCCGGTTCGACTTCTACCGGCACCCCCTCTTCATCTACGGTCTCTACGGCTTGAGCCTCCTCCTCCTTCTGGCGACACTCAACAGCCCCATCATCAACGGGACCCAGAGATGGCTTCGGGTTGGTCCCTTCTCCTTCCAACCCTCAGAACTGGCGAAGCTGAGCCTCATCATCGTGCTGGCCCACTACCTCACCCTCAAGAAGGAGCTCCTCTCCAAAGGGTACCAAGTCTTGGCGATTCCCGCCGTGCTTGTGGCCCTGGTCTTCCTTCTCATCCTGAAACAACCGGATCTCGGAACGGCCTTCATCGTTCTGGCGATCTCGGGGGTGATGTTCTTCGTTGCCGGGATCAACTTCAAGTATGTCGCCTGGGTCATGACGGCCTTCGTGGCATCTGTGGTCGGGATGATCTGCTTCTACGACTACGCCCGAGCGAGGATCGTCGCCCTCTTCGACTACGAGGCCGACCCTCTGGGGAAGGGGTTTCAGATCGTCCAGTCCCTGATCGCCCTCGGCTCCGGCGGGATGGGGGGAGTCGGTCTGGGGGATTCGACACAGAAGCTCTACTTCCTTCCCTACGCCCACACCGATTTTATCTTCGCCGTCATCGGAGAGGAGATGGGGTTTCTGGTCGCCTTCCCTGTTCTCCTCCTCTACCTGGTGGTGATGATTCAGGGCTACCGGGCGGCGATAAACGCTCCGGATATGCAGCAGATGCTTATCGCCACGGGGATCACGACCTGGATCTTCTCCCAGGCCATGCTCAACATCTCCGTTGTCATCGGGATCTTCCCCCCCAAGGGGATTACCCTTCCTTTTATCAGCAGCGGCGGTTCTTCACTCCTTGTTCTCCTCTTCGCCGCGGGAATCTTGATCAGAGTCGCATCGGGGAAAGCGAAATGAGACTGTACGGAAAGATTAGAAAGGTTTTCATGATCGGTATCGGCGGGAGCGGAATGTCCGGAATCGCCGAGATACTCCACAACTTGGGATACGAAGTCTCCGGGTCGGACCAGAATCCGGAAAGCGAGAGCGTGCTCCAGCTACGAAGCATGGGGATCTACGTCGCCGGTGGACACCACCCTCAGAACCTGGGCGACGCCCAGGTCGTCGTCTACTCTTCGGCGATAACGCCGGAGAACCCCGAACTGGTCGAAGCCCGTAGGCGGGGCCTTCTCGTTCTCAGACGCGCCCAGATGCTCTCCGAGCTCATGCGGATGAAGTTCGGCGTGGCCGTTTCCGGCTCTCACGGGAAGACCACCACAACGTCCATGATGGGAGCAGTCTTCATGGAGACAGGGCTCGACCCGACCATCGTCGTGGGCGGTAAAGTCAAGAGCATGGGAACCTCCGCCAAAGTCGGCGAGGGCGATCTCATGGTCGTCGAAGCCGACGAGAGCGATGGAACCTTTCTGAACTTTCTTCCTAACGTCGCGGTCATTACCAATATCGACGAGGAACATCTCGACCACTACGGGAGTTTCGAGAAGCTTCTGGAATCCTTTGCCGCCTTTGCCAACTCCGTCCCCTTCTACGGCCTCGCGATTCTCTGCGCCGACGATCCTTGGACGGCTTCCCTGAAGCCGAAGATCAACAGGGTCGTGAAGACCTACGGCCTCTCGCAGGGGGCCGATGTCCGCGGGGAAATCCTCGAGCGCGGCCTTGGACAAAGCCGTTTTCGTGTCTTCTCGGATGGGGAAGAGCTGGGGGAGGTCACCCTCGGGACCGGGGGGGTGCACAACGTGAAAAACGCCTTGGCCGTGATCACCGCCGCCCTTTACCTGGAACTGCCCTTCGAACGTATCCGAAGCGGTTTGGCCTCCTTTCAAGGGGTCAGCAGACGTTTCGACATACGACACTCCGGGAAGATCACGGTGGTTGAAGATTACGGTCACCACCCCACGGAGATCGCCGCCAACCTCGAAATGGCCCAGGAGAGGAATCCGGCCCGACTGGTCGTGGTCTTTCAGCCCCATCGCTACACTCGGACCCACTTGCTGAAGGAGAAGTTCCCTCCGGCCTTTCGCCAAGCCGACCTGATCATCCTGACGGATATCTACTCGGCCGGAGAGAACCCCATTCCAGGTGTGGACGGAGAATCCCTCTATCGGGAATTCCTTCGCCAAGGGGTCTCCAACGTTGAATACTGCCCCCGTCTCGACAGGTTGGTGGATTACGTGGCCGAGAGGATGAGGGAGGGGGACTGGGTTCTCTTCCAGGGCGCCGGAAACGCAAGGAACTTGATTCCTGAAATCATCGGGAGGATCGAGAGATGAACCGCTACTCCTATGTCACATCCCCGGAGTTCGGGGCCTACAAGAGGGTGGCCAACGATCCCAGAAGCTTCGCCAAGAAGAGAAAAAACCGGGGACGCCTCGGGGCGGTGAAGCTGCTCCTTGTTTCCACATCGTTCTTCTTCATGACCCTGCTGGGCTTTCAGGGGGTCAAGATCGCTACCCACTCCCCGACGTTCGGCGTAAAGACCATCGAGATCAAGACGGCTTCCGACAGGACGGGTCAGGTGATTAGAGGCCTCCTGGAGGAGAGGAGGGGGCAGAACCTACTCCTTCTCGATACGGGAACGATCAAAGACCAGCTCATGAGGCTCTCGGAGGTCAAGGAGGTTGTCGTCCGAAAGGAGTTCCCCGCGAAGTTGAAGGTCGAGGTCGTCGAGAGGGTTCCCTTCCTGATGCTGAAGAACCACAAATACTTCCTTCTCGACAAGGAGGGGGAGATCATCAACAGTTCTTACCAGCGCTTCCCGGAAAAGGTCCCACTGGTCTACTTCGACGGGGGGGATATCTTTAACCTTCTGCCCCTCAAGGAGCTGGAGAAGTTCATCCTCTCCAAATCTTTCAGCAACTCTTTGAACATTTACTTCATCGAACCCTACGGGATCACCGTGGTCGACGAGAACCACAAGGTGTTCCTGGGGAACGAGAACCTGGAAGTCCGCTGGAAACACTACTGTTCCCTGAAGGGAAAGCTCATGAAGCGAGTCGGCGAGGTCGAGTACTTCGACTTCCGTTGGGACGACCGGGTCTATCTGAAACCTGCCTCTGGAGGCATCAATGGGTAAACGGGATCATTTCGTAGGCATAGACGTAGGCAGCAAGAAGGTTGTCTGCCTCATCGGACGTAAGGGAGAGCTTGAAGAGCTGAACATCATCGGAATCGGAGTCCGGGAGAGCCGGGGGGTGAAAAACGGCGTCATCATCGACCTGGACGCTACGGCGGGAGACATCGAAGAGGCCGTGAAAGAGGCTGAAACCATGGCCTATCTGGATGTGGAGGAGGCCCTGGTCTCGATTTCCGGCGCCCACCTTCAGAGCCTGAACTCCCTGGGGACCATCAACGTCATGGGAAAGGAGAAGATCACCTCCGAAGATGTGGACAGGCTCCTCGTCCAGGCCAGAAGCATCGCCATCCCCAACGATAGGGAGATTCTCTATGTCCTTCCTCAGGAGTACACTCTCGACTCGCAGAGCGGAATCGTCAACCCTGTGGGAATGACCGGGACAAAGCTCGACATTAAAGTCCATATCATTACGGCCTTGAGCGCCGCGGTCCATAACCTGACCACTTGTATCAACAAGGCGGGAGTGGGGATCAAGGCGATCATTCCCAGCTATATCGCCGCCGCGGAGACCACGCTGAACGCCGACGAATAGGAGTTGGGCGTTGCCCTCCTCGATGTGGGAGAAGGGACTTCGGATATCGCCTTCTTTGAAAAGGGAAGCCTCTGGAGCTCTTTCGTCATGGCGATCGGGGGGAACTACTTTACCAGGGATATCGCCATCGGGTTGAGAACTTCCATCGCCGATGCGGAGAAGATCAAGAGACGTTACGGGACGCTGATCATGCCTGGCAACAGGGACGAGACGGCTATCAAGATCCCCTCCGTGGGAAGCGGAAAAGAGAAAACCATCCCTATCGATATACTCATCGATATTCTCTCTCCCAGGGCCGAAGAGTTGCTGGGAATCTTCAAACAGCAGATCGGCAACAGCGGTTCGTTGAAATACATGAACGCCGGTGTCGTGATCACGGGCGGTTGCGCCAACCTTAAAGGCCTCGACGAAAAGGCGGAAAACGTCTTCGGCCTTCCTTCCCGGGTCGGTTGTCCCGGGGCGGGAATCGAAGGACTCTTGGACAGGGTACGCTATCCGGAATTTTCCGTGGCTGTCGGACTCTTGTTCCTTGCGGCCCGGCAGTTTGGGGGCGGTCAAGGCACAGAGGGAAAAGGACTCCTCTCAAAAATGAGAAGCTTGTTTGAGAGGTTTTAATGTGATATGAAAGAAAGAGGAGGCTTGGGATGAAAGAGGCTTTCATCAGGATTGCTCCGATTGAGGAGAAAGAGCCGATTACCAAGATAAAGGTCGTAGGCGTTGGCGGTGGCGGCGGAAACGCACTCAACCACATGGTTGAAGAGGGTGTCGACGGTGTCGAATTCATAGCCGTCAACACGGATTCTCAGGACTTGGCCAAGAGCCTTGCCGGAAGGAAGGTCCAGATCGGTGAGAAACTCACCGGAGGCCGGGGAACCGGAGGACAGCCTGAGCGTGGAAAGGCGGCGGCCGAAGAGAGCGCCGATCTCCTGGCCGATATGGTGAAGGGGGCCAACATGGTCTTCATCACCGCCGGTATGGGAGGCGGAACCGGAACCGGAGCCGCCCAGATCATCTCCGAGGTGGCCCGTAAAGCTGACATTCTGACCGTGGGCGTCGTCACGACCCCCTTCAAGGTCGAGGGGTCCCTGAAGATGAAGAAGGCCATGTCGGGAATCGCGGCCCTCAAGGCCCATGTGAACTCCCTCATCATCATCCCCAACGAGAAGCTTCGGGAGCTGGGCGGAGGGAAGATGCCCCTCAGAGAGGCTTTTCGTCAGGCCGACTCCCTCCTCTTGAACGCCGTCAAGGGGATCTCCGAACTCATCGTCTCCCCGGGCTTCATGAACGTCGACTTCGAAGATGTCAAGACGGTCATGAACATGGGGGGAATCGCCATCATGGGGATGGGGGACGGCGAAGGCGAAGGGAAGGCCCTGGACGCCGTGCGTCAGGCCATCGAGCACCCTCTCCTGGAGCGGAAGAACATCCAAGGCGCCCGGGGGATCCTCCTCAACTTCACCTGTGGTGAAGACACCTCGGTGGATGAGATCACCTCGGCGGTGGAGTATCTGACCAAGGAGGCCTCTCCGGAGGCGGAGATCAAGTTTGGACTCGTCTTCGACGACAAGTACCAGAACAAGATCAAGGTCACCGTCGTGGCAACGGGTTTCAAGGAGGATGAGGTCCGTCAGGCGGAGGAGGCTTCCCTGAAAGATCCGATTCAGCCCTTCTCAGAAGATCCTATGGTCCTGGACCCCTACAGCGGAATCTCGACGATCGAGAACAGGGGCAACACCGGCGCCCTGAACTGGGGAAACACCCCCAAGGGGTTCGAACCTAAGGGCTTCGAGACAAGGAACCTGGAAGAGCCTACCTTCCTCCGTAACAAGGTTTAAACGGAGTCCAACCCCGCGCTATAGGCCTGGGCCATGAGGATGGCTCCGGCCGTGGCCACTCCGAGGGAATCGGTCCTCCCGGTTGTCGGAACCGTCACCCTTGTATGGGGGAGCGCCGAGAGGGTCTCCTCCAGCCCGTGGCCTTCGTTTCCCAGAACGATCACCAGAGGTCTCTGGAATCTCACCCTGTCCGTCCTCGCTCCTCCCCGGGGGGAGGTGAGGTAGAGGGTGTACCCGCTCTTCTGCAGGGAAGAGAGTTTTACGGAGAGGTTCACGTCTTCCAGGAAAGGGATGGAGAAAAGGGAGCCCATACTCGACCGGATGACCTTTGGGTTGTAAGGGGAGGCGCATCCAGGGGAGAGAAGGATCTGAGCGACACCGAAGAGGAGGGCGTTTCGAAAGAGGGTCCCCAGATTCCCTGGATCTTGGACCCTCTCAAGAGCCAAGACTGTCTCCGGCCGCGAGGGCTGAGGAGGGGAGAGGAAGGGGAAGAGGGCCATGAGTCCGGGGGGAGCCTCCAAGAGGGAGAGGGAGGACATCTGGGCCGGGGTGACCAAGAGTCCCTTCTCCCTGTATGGGAGCCGTTCCCCTCTCTCCAGGTACTCTTCCGTGACCAGGAGCACCCGGGGAGAAAGTCCGGCGCCGAGGGCCTCCCGGTAGATCTTGGGGCCCTCGGCGACGATCAACCTCTCCTCCTTGAGGCGGTGGAGGAGGAGGCGGAAGCTTTTGATACGGCCACTCCCGGCCTTTTCCATATCAGTGTTTGAAGTGGCGGATGTGGGTGAGAAAGAGGGGAATCGAGAGTTCCTCACAGCGGGCGATGACCTCCTTGTCCCTGATCGAGCCGCCCGGTTGGATCACGGCGCTGACCCCAGCCTGGAAGGCGACTTCTATGGAATCGGAGAAGGGGAAGAAGGCCTCCGAGGCCAAGACCGAACCCTTCAGGGCCGGGGAGTCTTTGACCCTGTCGACGGCGAAGCGTACGGCGTCGACACGGGAGGTGAAACCTGTGCCGATGGCCACGATCCTTTCGTTGTTGACAATGCAGATGGCGTTGCTCTTCAGGTGCTTGACGATGGTCCAAGCGAAGAGGAGGTCCTTGATCCGTTCCTCCGGGAGGGAAGGACCGGCTACCTGTTCGTAACGGGGCTCTTGATCACGCCAGAGAGAGTTGTCTTGCTCCTGAAGCAGGAAGCCGCCGTCCAGAAGGGTCAAGTTGAGATCCCTGTGAGGAGGGCGCTTTTGAAGGATGACCCGAAGGTTCTTCTTGGTCGCCAGCAGGGCGAGGGCCTCTTTCGAAAAGGCCGGAGCCGCGATGACTTCGTAGAAACTCTTCGTGATCTCAGCGGCGGTCTCTTCGTCTACCTCGACGTTGAAGCCGATGATCCCACCGTAGGCGGAGAGGGGGTCTCCCTCCAAGGCCAGCCGGTAGGCGGCGCTGACGGTGTCGGCCAGGGCGGCTCCGCAGGCGTTGTTGTGCTTCGTGATGGCGCAGAAGGGACGGGGAGGCGGGTAGTCCGCTACCAGGGCCATAGTCTCGTAGAGGTCCTTGATGTTGTTGTAAGAGAGCTCCTTGCCCTGAAGCTGTTGGAGGCCCTGGATGTAGGAGTGAGGGGGGACCGAAAAGAGGGCGGCCTTCTGGTGGGGGTTTTCGCCGTAGCGGAGTTCCTGGTGGCGTCTTCCTCCCAGGAGAAAGTAGGGGAGGTCGATCTCCTCACCGTCCGCAAGGTAGCGTGCGATCAGGGAGTCGTAGAACCCCGTGGTCAAGAAGGCCTTCAGGGCCATCTTCTTTCGGAACCCTTTCGCCTCTTCCTCATCCTTCAAGCCGAGGAAGCCCGGGTAGTCGGTGGGGTCGGTGATGATGGTGACCCAGCGGTGGTTCTTGGCGGCGGCGCGGACCATGGATGGGCCCCCGATATCGATGAACTCGATCATCTCGTCCGGGGTGAGCTTCCCCTCCTCCCAAACCTTCTCGAAGGGGTAGAAGTTGACGACCACCAGGTCGATGGAGGGGATTTCCTGCTCCTCCCTGACCGCATCGTCTGTGCCTCTGCGGTAAAGAACGCCGCCGAAGACCTTGGGGTGAAGGGTCTTCACGCGACCGTGAAAGATCTCTGGAAACCCGGTGATCTCTTCGACCGGTGTCACTGTGAAGCCTCTCTCTTGAAGGAACTGGGCGGTGCCGCCCGTGGAGAGAAGCCGGTAGCCTTTGGCGGTCAGCTCCTTGGCGAACTCCTCAAGACCTGTCTTATCGTAAACCGAGAGTAGGGCGTAACTGTTCATCCTGGTCACCTCCGAAGAAGAATTATAACATATCCCGCAGGCTACTCTTCTGTCGTCTCGTCGAGCCCGTATTTGCGAAGCTTGAGGTCCAGGGTTGTTCTGGAGATCCCCAGATGCTGGGCTACCTCGGACTTACGCTTCTTGAAGACCTCCATGGCCGTCAGGATGTGCCTGCTCTCAACCTCTTCCAGAACCCGGCGGAGCTCCCACTCTTCGGAGTTGGGGGGGAGGGCGGAGAGCGACGACGGGGTGACGACCCGGCGACGGAGGTGCTTCTCCCGGATGAGATCTCCAGGGTCGCAGAGAACGATCGCCCTTTCGATCTCGTTTTCCAGTTCGCGGATGTTGCCTGGGTAGGGGTAGTTCAGTAGATGGCGCAGGGCCTTGGAGCTGATTCCGGCGATACTCTTGCCGTACTTTTCGCTGTAGATGGTCATGAAATGGTCCACCAGGGGGGGAATGTCCTCCCTTCTCTCCCGAAGGGGGGGGATCATGAGGTCTTCGGCGCTGATACGGTAGAAGAGGTCCGGCCGGAAGGTTCCCTGGTCGATGGCATCCTGAAGAACCTGGTTGGAGGCCGAGAGTATTCGTACATCCACCTTCTTGAGGTGGTTGCCGCCCAGGGAGTAGAACTCCTTGAATTGGATGGCCCGGAGAACCTTCGGCTGGGTGTTCAGGGACATGGCGCTGATCTCGTCGAGGAAGAGGGTTCCCCCCTGGGCCATCTCGAACTTCCCCTTCCTGGGAGCGGTTTCCGTGGCCGCTCCTTTCTCGACGCCGAAGAGCTCGGCCTCGATGAGACTTTCCGGAAAGGCCGCGCAGTTGATCGCGACGAAGGGGCCGTCCCGTCTCAGGCTCTCTTCATGGATGAAACGGGCCATGACCTCCTTTCCTACCCCGGACTCTCCGGTGAGGAGGATGGACATCTCCGTCTTCGCCAACCGTGAGGCTCTCTCGACGAGTTCTTTCATGAGGAGGGAGCGGGAGATGACCCCGGACCTCTCCGGGTGCCGTCTCTCAACCTGGGGGGGAGGTTGAGGAGGGGGCTTCTCCCCCTCTATCCGTTCGATGAGGGCGGCCATCTCAGGGAAGATGTAGCGGAAGCGGGTCGTGTCGGGAGCGACGAGGGCGAAGATCCCCTCTCTGGGGAGAAGGTGGAGGGTGAGGCCTTCAAAGGTGGGTAAACCGTCCCTCAGCATGGTTTCCGCCTTGCCGAGAAGATCGTCCAGGTTGCCCCGGTGGGCTAGAATCCGGAAGGTGTTCTCCGGCAGGCGCCTGGCCAAGAGGAGTTGAGAACACTCCGGCATGGTGTGCTCAATGAGACGGTCCAGGAGAACCGAGAGGTTTCCCCGGGCGAAGGCTTTCAGCATCTCCAGGGGAGTCTTCTCGGCGATTCTGTTGATGGTGCGGGTCTTGGTCCAATCCTTGGGGGTCACGTTGACCAGACGTTCCCCTTGGGGGAGAGGAAACCCGTCATCCTCGGCGACCTCCTCGACGGTGATGGTTGAAGTGCCCAGCATGAGGCGGTCCCCATCTTTCAACTCGCTCTTTTGAACCGGGGCTCCGTTCAGGAAGATCCCGTTCAGACTGTCTAAGTCTTCGATCGTCGGGGGAAGATCTTTTTGAAGGGCCAGGGAGCCGTGGCGCCGGGAGATCGTGTTGTCTGGGATCTGAATGTCACAATCGTCCTGGGAGCCGATCAGGAAGGTCCCCGAGTAGAGGTAGAAGAGGCTCTTTTCGCCGGAGGAGAGGGAAACGGTCAGGAGGTACATGGAAGACTATACCCGAGGAGAGAGGGAAAGGCAAGAGAAAATGTCCAATAGTTGAACGCGAATGTACGGGGTCTGGACGTTGCGGGGGCTTCGTCTAGGGGAAGGCCGCTCCAGTCTTACTTCCCTTGTATGGCACGAAAATTGACTAGAAAATATTGGTTGGACTATCGGATTTGATCCAACGGGGGTCTCATAAGGAAAGGGTAGAAGGGGAGAACGATGGCCTTGGGCTTCTCTGTTGAGAAGTCGGGGCCGTCGTCTTCTCTCCTGAAGCGCCCTGTAGCGACGGGGAGGAAACCCTTCGCTTGGTCTTAAACGTTAACCGCCTCTTCGAGAGAACGGTCTGTCTGCCCATAAAACACTGCTCTTGACGAGAGGGTGCTTATTTTAACGATTGTCCGATTCTTTCCGCCTTTAATAGCGCATCAGTATGGAGAATATCCCCGACTTTCAAGACCCCTGGAACCAGTAACTTGGCAAGGTCGGTCCACTTCTGGTAGGCCCCGATGAGCTCATAGGTCTTCACCAAGCCTTCGAAATCGGCTTCCTCCGTTGTTTCGGCACAGGCGAGTAAGAGGCTCTCATGAATATTGCTCCTTCTGCCTCCCACGAGCAGTGCGTACATTTTATCCAGGGCCGCTTTCAGCGGCGTTGGGAAAGTGAACCAGTACATAGGTGTCACCAGGACGAGGGTATCGCTTTGCTCCATCAGCGGAGCCAAGGCGTTGAAATCGTCCCCGAACACGCAGGCTTCTCCCTGTGAGTAGCATCTGTCGCAGGCTTTACAGCCGACGATTCTCTTTAAGCCGGTTTCATATTTGTCCACCCTGTTCCCAGCGGCCTTCGCCCCCTTGATAAAGGCATCCGCCAACAGGTCGCTGTTGCCTCCCTTCCTGGGACTGCCTGTAAGCACCAAGATGTTTCTGCTCATTGATAACCTCCTTCCAGATACTCTCTATGCCGGTTCTTCCAAAAGCGAGAGTCTTCGTCTGTGATGGGCCGCAACACTCTGCACGGGTTTCCTACGGCGATCACACCGCTGGGAATACTTCTTGTCACCACGGAGCCGGAACCGATCACCGTGTTGCTACCTACGGTAACGCCGGGGTTGATGACGCTGTTTCCGCCGATCCAGACATCGTCGCCGATGACGACAGGCTTTCCGTATTCCAGGCCGGTTGCCCGCACGGCCGCGTCCATGGGGTGGGCGGCCGTATAAATACAGACTCGGGGGCCCAAGAGAACGCGTTCACCGATGGTCACAGGGCAGACATCCAGGATGATGCAGTCGTAGTTGGCGTAGAAACCCTCTCCTACAGAGACGTGACAACCATAGTCGCAATGGAAAGGGGGCTCAATCCAGATCTTTTCACCGGTCGAGCCGAACAACTCTTTTAAGAAGCCCATACGCTTGCTAGACTCGCCCTCCAGGGTTTGGTTGAACAGGCGGATGAGTCGTTTTGCGTTTTTGTTCATCCTTACCAGCTCTTCGTTCTGGGCGTTGTAGAGCCGGCCTGAAAGCATTCTCTCTCTCTCCGTCAAGGAGAACCCCCTCTTGAATTGGCGATAGGCTAAGAATAGCCTATTCAGAGGTTCAGGATCAAGTCGGTGAGTTCAGGGCATAGACGTGACGAGGTAAGAAGAGCCTGAAGAGCCCACCGGTTCATCCTCCACAGCGGGAGGACGGACAAAGGTTGGCTACTCTTGGAGGGTGAAGATCTGTGCCCAGTACCCGACCCAGTGGCTCGAAGAGAAGGGGGCCGTAATGCCGAGGCCTCTTGCGAAGAGGGGGAGAACCCCCAGGGAGTAGCTGTCTCCGTAGCCTCCTTCGATTCCGTAGAGGGAGAGCTTCCGGGAGGCGGCCACTCTCTTGGCGACGAGAAGGCCGAAAGGGATGACGAAGCGCCCACACCAGGTCATCTGGGTGTCGACGACCTCCCTGAAAAAGAGGGAGATCTTCCTCTGGTCGATGGTTCCTAGGAGGGTCTCTCCGGCGATCTTCCGATCCCGTTCGGTCCCTTCCTGATGGGCCTTTTCGCCGATTCCGAAGGGTGTGTAGGAGAAATCGGGTCCGTAGTGGGTAGCGTCGTTGGAGAGAAGAAAGGCCAAGTCTCTGCCAGGCTCCCCCTTTCTCTCCTGGAGCCACCGGGCCAAGAGTGCGCCCAGCTCTTCGGCCAGGGCCGCCCCTTCTTCCCACTCCCAGGCCGAGACGAGGATAGGGAGAATCTTGACGTGGGGGTTGCTCCTCTTGAGAAAGCCCAGAGAGGCTTCGACGGAGTGCTCCTCGGAGTGGGCCTTCCGGTTGATCAAGACCCTGCTTCGGGGGAGGTTCTTCGTCAAGTACTCCCTCAGGGGAAGATCGACCTGGACGGCCCCCTCGGCGCTCTCCCAGGCGTCGTAGTCGTCGAAGACGAGGAGATTCTTCGGGTTGTTCAGGCTCTCCTTGACGCTTCTATGGAGAAGCCCAAAGACGATGACCGTGTCGGCCCGGAGGAGGGAGGCGGAGAGGAGGTAGAACTCGCCGGCCAGGAGGTGGTCGTCGTGGGGGGAGAGGGCCACGAAGGCCGTCTTCCCGGCGGTTTTCCTCTCCATCTCCGCGAGAAGGACGGGGGAGCGTTTCTGGGCAAGCTCGATCACCTGGGTGAGCTGTTCGGGAGTCGTGGAGAACCCGATGCGGTCCCTTTGGGGCCGAACCCCCTCGGCAAGGAGGGGAGCGAAGAGAAGGATCAGGAAGAGGGCTCTTTTCACGTTTCATCCTCCAGGTCTGACAAGGTTTCCGTCCAGAGGTCGGGTCGGACCCTCCGGGTCTTCAGGAGAGACTGTTCTCTTCTCCAGAGACGGATCTTTTCGTGATCCCCGGAGAGGAGAACTTCGGGCACTTCCGCTCCGAGGTACTCCCTCGGTTGGGTGTACTGGGGGTAGTCCAGGAGGTTTGTTTCAAAACTCTCCTCTTGAAGGCTCCCCTCCTTGCCCAGGACTCCGGGGATGTGACGGCAGACGGCCTCCATGACGATCAGGGCCGCTGGCTCTCCGCCGGTGAGGACGTAGTCGCCGATACAGAGTTCTTCGTCGATATAGCCCTTCACCCTCTCGTCAACCCCTTCGTAGCGGGGGCAGATCAGAATCAGCTGGTCGTAGAGGGCCAGTTCCTTGGAACGTTGCTGAGTAAAGGGGGTTCCGGAGGCGGAGAAGAGGATGGTCCGGCTCTTTCCCTCCCGTGCAATGGTTTGGAGGGCTCTGTGGATAGGTTCGACCATGAAGACCATACCGAATCCCCCTCCAAAGGGGCGGTCGTCGACCTTCTGGTGCCTCCTGTCCGGGGAGTGATCCCTGAGGTTGTGGAGACCCACCCGGAAGAGGTCTTTTTCGATAGCCTTGCCGAGGACGCCGTAGCTCAGGGGTGTGGCGAAGTAGCCGGGGAAGATTGTCAGAAGGTCAAAGCGCATGGACAGCTCCAGGACGGGAGAGAGGGGGCTCGGGGAAGGAGATCCGAAAGGTTGTTCCCTTACCACGCTGAGAGGAGACATCGATGGTGCCGCCGTGTTCTTTGACGATGTTGAAGACGATGGATAGGCCAAGGCCGGTCCCCTTTCCCGGTCCTTTCCGGGTGAAGAAGGGGTCGAAGATGTAGGGGAGGTCGTCTGGGGCGATACCCTCTCCCCGGTCCTCTACCTCTATGCACACTCTCCCCTGACTGCGGTTGGCCCGGAGAGTCACCTCCGAACCTATCGATGAGGCATCTATGGCGTTGATCAGAAGGTTGATGAGAGCCTGTTGAATCTTGACGCGCTCGCCGGAGAGGAGGAGGGAGCCCCCCTGAATCTGGAAGAGGATCCCCTTCTCTTTGATCTTGTGCTCGAGAATCGTGCGCAACTCCTCGACCGCTTCCCGCAGGTCGAAGATGACCTTGACGCCTCTCCCTTCCCGGGAGAAGTTCAGGAGGCTCCGAATCAGTTGGCGCATCCTTTCGGCCTGAGCCTCTATCCGATCCCCCAGCTCGACGATCTCCGGGTCTGAGGTGGAGGTTTTCAGGAGCTGGGAGTAGCTGGAGATCCCGGTCAGGGGGGTGTTGATTTCGTGGACGATTCCCGCCGAAAGCAAGCCGAGGGAGGCCATCTTCTCCTTGGTGATCAACTCCCTCTCCAGGTCGGCTTTTTCCGTCACATCCGAGAGGAGGAGGATGTCGGCGTGGTCCCGGCTGTTGAGAGGGAAGAGGGTGACCTCCGTCAGCCTTTGACGGCCTTGACCGTCGGTCAGCGTGATCCGTCGGTTCGAGCTCTCCCCGGGGGAGGGTGGCGACGGGGCGGTTTCGACGCCCAGAAGCGGCAGGAGAGGCTTTCCAACCGCTTCCCTGCGGGGACGGGAGAAAAAGTTCTCCATGTACCGGTTCCAGTGGAGGACCTCTCCGGTGTTGTCGATCACGGCAATCCCCACTTGCACGCTTTCCAGGATGCTCTCACTGAACTCTTTGAGAGAGTTGATCTCGTCGAGCCGGTGGGTGAGGGCCGTATAGAGGGAGGCGTTTTCGACGGCCAGGCTGAAGGAGGGGATGATGGCCAGCAGAAGGGACCAATCTTCGGTGGTGAGGAACCCCCCGTCGAACTTCCTTCCCATGGTCAGAAGGCCGATCAACTTTCCTTCGAAGAGGAGGGGAAGTAGGTGGTACATCCCCAGGTTCTGGAGCACCTCTCGATCTTGAGGGGCGAAGCCTTCGGTCTCGTCGAGGGAGTAGAGCCAGAGAAAGTCGTTCTCCAGAAGTTTCTCTCGAAAGGGAGCCGAGAGGGGAAGGGCGTTGGGGAGGGGGCGGTCCTCAGAACCTTTGGCCCCGAGAAGCCGGAACTCGCCGCTCTCCTTCTGGAAAAGGTAGAGACAGGCGTCTTTGAGGAGGAGGGCGGAGAGGAGAATCTCCAGGAACCGGGAGGTCAGAACCGGCAGATCCTTCTCCGCCGTGACGATGCGGGAGAAGGAGACGAGGTCTTCCCGGGACGCGTAGGTCCTCCTGTAGAAAAGCCTGTTGATAAGCTCTTCCAGGAAGGTGTAGAGGGGGTTGAGGACCAGCACTCCAATGAGAATCGCCGCCGCCCCGATGGTGATCCCCCCTTCGAAGTCCGGGGCGAAACGGGTGATGATGAAGGCGTAGAGGCTGAAGACGATGAGGAAGCCCGAGATGTAGACGGCGTACCTCTTGGCGAGAATCTCGAAGTCCATGAGCTTGTACCCCGAGACGGCGTAGGCGAAGGTCAAAGGGATCAGGAGCTGGGTGAGGACGATGAACTGGGCCCACTCCGGCGGATCGGGACTCGAGAAGAAGGGGAGGATATAGAAGAGGAAGAAAGGGACAAAGCCTGCGAGGATGCCCCAGACCACCCCCTTCATCTGCTTGCGGACGTAGAGCGTCTCGGAACGGTAGAAGCGCAGAACGATGACCAGGAGGGTCAAGAGGAAGGCACTGCTGAAGTAGGCCAGTTCAATCCTTCGAAGGGTGTTCTGGTAGAAAACCGATTGGAGAGAGACAAAGGAGCCGATTCCGAAGAGGCCGAGAAGGTTGAGAAGGAGCAGGACTCCTCCGGCCAGGTAGAAGATCACCTTGAAGAGGCTCCACCTCTTCTGCTCCGTCGGGAAGAGGAGGAAGAAGTGGAAGAAGAAGGCCGGGAAGAGGAGAAAGCCGCTCTTGTCGAGGCTGTAGAAGAGCTTCGCCCAGATGTCGTTTATGACCAAGTCGGAGGTGAAGACGTAGAGGCTGTAGAAGCTCAGCCCGGTCAGGAAGAAGAGGGTCTGGGAGGGGGGAGAGAGGCTCGAGGGTTGGAAGAGGGTGTAGTAGACCAGGAAGAGGGAGGCCATGCCGGTTATGACCAGGTAGAGGTAGACCATGGGGAATCTGCTCTTCCTGAGAGTTCCCTGGGAGTAGATGTACTGGCCCTCCCGGCTGAGGAAGTAGACCACCTTCTTCTTTTCTCCTTTCTGGTTGATCAGCTCCAGGCGGTCAAGGGTGTCGTTGACGACGATTCCGTCGATTTCCAGCAGGAGATCGCCGGACTTGAGGGGGGGGAAGAAATCGTTCTTCCCGATACCCTTCACGGTCAGGCCCGTCTCCTCCTCTTGCCATTGGAATCCGTCGGAGATCTCGCGGTAAACGATCTTCCTGTAGATGTTGAAGACTCCCAGGGCGAGGAAGAGAAGGACAAGGAAAGAGGTAAGGATCTTTTTCATCGGGAGAGAAACTGAACTCCCCAGGAGAGGCTCCTGACCGGAGGAACTCCCGGGAAGGGCCGACTTTCGGTCCAGGCCATGGAGAGACGTCCTCCCAAGGGCATGACGAGAAACGAGAGGCGGACCAGGGTGGGGAGGTTATCCGAGTGCCCCTTCAGAGGAAACCGCAATTCGCCTTCTATGTGCCCACTCTTGGAACGGGGCAGAGCCTGGAGATGGAGTGAACGCTCCCAAGGGGAGGTCTCCCAGAGGAGGCCGGCTCGGAAGGGATCGGGGCCGATGCTCCCTTCCGCTACAAGGCTCGAAGGGTGGGCCGCCGAGCAAATGCGGCCAAGAGAGCCTTGGAGGCTCTTGTACCTGGCTCTTACCGAGAGTCTGGTCAGGTCTTTGAAGGGGTTATGACCGGAGGGGTCGAGTTCCCTTCTCAGAGGAAAGCCCCTCTCGGCGGCGACGGAGAGGGAGAGAGGGCCTCTCCTGAGCAGGGGAAGGGAGATGTGGCCGCCCAGGGGCATCGAACCCGTCAGAGGGAGCCAGAACTCAAGGTTTCCCCGAGCGGAGTTGAGGCCGACCCGAAAACCGGTGGAGGTCTCGGTCGGCGAGGCCTGACGGAAGATTCCCACCGTTCCCTGGGTGAGGGGGGAGAACCTCTTGCGGCCAAGGGATAGGGAGAGAAGCTCCTCACCTCCTCCGAGCCACCCTTCCGCGGAGGGGGAGACGAAGGAGTTGAGCCTTTCCGAAAGCTCCGGAGCACGGTTGCGGTCTTCGAGGATATGGCGGTTGGTGGCGCGGATGATCAGGTTGAAGCTCTTCTTCCGCCTCTGGTTGGTGAGGGAGGTCTTCTGCCTTAACCTCAAGTAGTCCAAGGCGATCCTTTGGTCGCTTTCGGCGATCTTCAGGAGAGTGACCTTGACCGGAGGGCTCTTCTCTGGGAAGAGAGGGGCGGAGAGGCTCTCCTTGTCTTTCCCCTCCAGAGGAAGGGCGACCATCAGGGGCAGGAGCAACCATGGCCACCGGATGCTTTTCATCGATTCCATCATAGGGTAGGGGATGAAAAAAGTCAACCCGGCGGAGAAGTTCCTTTCCCGGCGGTTGGTCTTTCCTCGATGGGTGTGTTAAAATGATCGACCGGCATGGAGGGAGCGGAAAGATGGCGGAAAACAACCTGGCCTACCTGATGATTCTTGAGGAGGAGGGGACGTACATGGGAGGTTTCATGGTCACCGACCTCCTGGGGCTTCCTCTGGAATTTAAATACACCGATCCGATCACACCGACTGCGCTTCAACAGATTCTCTACGGTAAGGTTCTCAGGCAGTACCTGCGAGATGACATACTTGTCAGAAACCTTTTACGTGAGATTAAAACCGTCCCGAGCATGATCGTAGTTCCAGAACCTGAGTACCTCTCCGGAAGGGATAAGGCGGGCCGGACTCCCATGGTCTCTCTTCAGAAGACGACCCTCCCCTTCCTCAAGACTCCAGGGGAGATTCAGAGGGTCAAGGAGACGGAGGTGGTCTTTCAGCCTTTCCAGGACGGCGGTCCCCTGAGGCTGACCTTCGGCGCCGCGGATCCGGAACTTCAGGAGCGGGCCCTCTTGATCGTGAAAGAGGTCGGGAGGAAGAGAGACCTGAGCGAACCTCTCGAGAGGGTAGAGAAGGCCTTGAGACTCTTATGGCAGAACCATCGAAAGGAATCGGCGAAAGAATAAGGGCCTTCTTCGGCAGATGGCCTCTCCGGGAGGCAGACCTGACCTTCGATTGTCGGGCGAGGGAGGGCCTTCCCGGGGATGTGAGCCCCCGGTTTCACGATTTTTCCCCGATCCGCGCCTCCTTCCGGGAGGCTTCGGACCAAGGGATTCTCGCGAAGACACTGGAGGTGAAGCCTGAGGGGGAGATCCGCGCCGAGGTTCACGCGCTCCCCTCTGCCCAGGAGAGCCTCTCTCTGAGAAGCGTTCCCCTTCAGTACGGGGAGATTCTCGAGGTCCGTTCCCTCTCCGGAGGATTCTCAGGAGGAGATGTGCACGCTCTGGACAAGGGGAGGTGGGCTCTCTCCCCAGCGCCTTCCAGGAGAGGAAACCTGACCTTCGACGTCGGTGAGAGCCGGGGACTCCTCTGGTCGATCAAGCCTGTCGTCTCCGATGCGACGGCTTTAGTAAGCAGGCTTCCCGTGAGGATGCGCGCTCAGAGGGTGAACTGGAGCCAGGAGGAACAGCTTCGGATCTGGCGACAGGTTGTCGCCGCTTCGGGGAAACGTCCTCGGGATCTGGAGTTTATCGGCTTCTACCCCTCTTTTCCTCTGGAGCAGGCGGAAGACTTGAGGGTTCTCTTTCCCAGGCGGGAGCTTCTCTTCTCGTTTCGTTCTGTTCAGGGTAAGATAAAAGAAGGTCGGGACATCGTCATCGTCAGAGAGATCGAAGGCAGGCGGTACCACTGGGTGCCGGTGACACTGGAATAGGGAGACCATGGACGAGAAACCTTGGCAAAAGACGGTTATCCTCCGGGACGGAGACGGTCAGGAGAACGAACGGAGGGTCACCAGCTACCTGCTTGTCATCTTCGGGAACGAGGCCGATTTGGGGAAAGAGACCGAACTCGGGGAGAGGGCCGTGGCTGGGCGATCTCTTGAGAACGACCTCTCCGTGAACGATCCCCTCATGTCCCGCAAACACTTCGGAATCGTCAAACACGATGGGCTCTACCACCTTCAGGATCTCGGCTCCCTGAACGGGACCTTTCTCAACCAACAGCCCCTGCAGAAGGAGACACCCCTCAAGAGTGGGGACATCATCACTGCAGGCCGGACGGTCTTTAAGTTCGAGAGCCGCACCGAGCTGGAATCGATCTTCCATAAGTACCTCTACGCGGCGGCAACGACAGACCGGATGACCCAGCTCTTCAACAAGTACTACTTTCTTGAGGAGCTCAAGAAGCAGAACTCCTTCGCCAGAAGGTACGGGAAGAGCTTTGGAATCGTGATGATCGATGTGGACAACTTCAAGAGAGTGAACGACTCCTTCGGCCACATCATCGGAGACGAGGTTCTAAAGTTCATCGCCTTCAAAATCTTGGCCTCGGTGCGGGAAAACGATTTGGCGAGCCGATACGGGGGTGAGGAGTTCGCCGTTCTTCTCCCAGAGACCGACCTTATGGGGGCCATGGCGGTGGCCGAGAGGATCCGAAAACATGTGGAATCGGAGATACTGGAGATCCGGGAGAACAAGATCGGTGCCACCATCTCCCTGGGGCTGGCGGTCTACCCCCAGGATGGAGAGGAGTGGGAAGAGGTCCTCAAAAAAGCGGATGAACGGCTCTACATCGCCAAACAATCCGGGAAGAACCGCCTCGTAGGCCCCGATGGACATCTCTAACCTTCGCTTCCTGAGACGTGTCTCCGAGGGGGGAAGTGCGGAGATCTTCCTGGCCCGTCAGGACTCTCTCGCCAGAACCGTGGTCGTCAAGGTGATGAAGGAGAACCTGGGACAGCAGAAGGAGATGGTTCTCCGGTTCCAGAGAGAGGCCCGGATGATTGCCTCCCTCAACCACCCCAATATCGTTCAACTCATCGATGACGGCTTCTGGGGCGAGAGGTACTTCATGGTGCTAGAATACCTCGAGGGGGGGAACCTGGAAGAGTACATACGGAACCGACACCCTACCCTTGCCCAGATCCTCGGGCTCCTGATCCCGATCTTCTCGGCCCTGGAGTTCATCCACTCCAAAGGGATCGTCCATCGGGATCTCAAGCCTTCCAACATCCTTCTGGACAAGGAGGGGAGGCCCAAACTCTCTGACTTCGGAATCTCCGCTTTCCTCTGGGGGGAGGATGTCCGGCTCACGAGAACCAACACGGCGATCGGGACCCTCTCCTATATGGCCCCAGAACAGGCTTTGGACGCCAAGCGGGTTGACCACCGGGCCGACATCTACTCCATGGGGGTGATCCTCTACGAGATCGTTACCGGTCGTCTTCCCCAGGGAAACTTTCCCCCTCCCAAGGATATCTCCTCCACCGTGGACGAATCCTTCTCGGACGCCATCATGAGAGCACTCTCCGGGGACCGTTTGAAACGCTTCCCGTCGGCTCGCTCTTTCAGGGAGAGGGTTGAAGCCTTTTTAGCCGGTTTGGGCGCCTCTTCTGCCCCGATGGGGGAAGCCCGGCAGGAGAGGGAGGAGAAGACAATCTTGAGGGGAGTTGAAGCCCAGGTCGTTGAGGATCCTTTCCTGGCTATGCTCCAAAGGATGGAGAGTCAGACGGTCGTCGAGAGGAACGAGAGCCGGGAGAGGCTCCCCTTCCACGCTCGGGCCGAACACCTGGAGTTGATCAGGAGGCGCCTGGATAAGAGCTCGGGGGCCGTGAAGGAGGCTCTGCTTATCAGCCTCGGGGCGATCGGTACCGGGGAGGCCCTGGAGATTCTCCGGGAACATCTCGGTGACCCCTTCTACCGGGAGGCCGCGGCGAAGGCCATCGCCATGGTGAACTCTCACGAGGCGGCGGCGATTCTGTCACGGTTTCTGGAGCTACCGGTCGAGAAGATTCACCGCTCTTTCGATGTCCTGGCCGAGAGAAACCTGCCTGGGCTGAAGGAGAAACTGCGGGAAGCCCTCCTATCGGAGAGCTCTGAGATTCGGCGAACCGCCCTGAAGGCGTGGCAACACGTCTCAAGCCGTGAAGACCTTCCAGTCTTGGAGGGGTACCTGCGAAGGGAGAGGGATCCGGATCTGGTTGTTCTTGCAAGAACCCTGAAAGAGGCTATAATCATCAAGGGAAAATAAATTCAAAAGGAGGCATTATGGGCCGTAGACAAAGGGGCTTCAGCGCTCTCAGGCTCCTGGTTCTCATCGTTGTGTTCGCCTACGTCGCTTTCGTCGGCTTTCAACTTGTCTCGGCCAAGGTGCTTGAGAAGGAGACGTTGAAACACTTCCGGGAAATGGTCCTCTTCTACTACCCCTTCCCCGATGACGCTTGGGAAGAGAAGTTGTCGACCATCACCGACTATTGGGTGGCGAAAAAGAACCTTGATCCGGAGAACTTCCAGTGTCTCTACGAAGTGAAAGAGAACGGAACAGTGGTCGATCTGGAACTGATTTACGACCGGCAGATCAACTGGCTCTTCAAGAAAGAGATCAAAAAATATGATCTGAAGGCCTCTTTTACGCTAGAATAGGCCAGCATTAACTCCTTTCGAATGTTATCTCTCCCTTCTTCTCTTTTCCGCTCTCCTTCTTTTCGGACTCCCATGACCGAGGCGGAGGTCTCCCTCTGGAGGGAGAGGGTCGGGGAGGGAGAGAATCTCTTGCTCCTCGGCGAGGCGGTCCGCTCTCTCGGCGGACTTCTGAACCTTCCCATCTCCCCGGTGGAGGAGGAACTCCTCCACGGTGTGGCCGTTCCCCTCTCCTTTACCAAGGAGCTCTTCGACGATCGGGAATTGGTCCCCCTCTACCTTCCCACCGGCAGGGCCACCACTCCGACTTTGGTCTTTCCGGATTTCTATCTTCCCCAAGGGGAGGTTGTCGCTTCCGGACACAACGGGAGCCGCTCCTTTCCCCTCCTGACCCGGCACCCCCTCGGCAAGGGAGCCCTCTGGGGACTGGGAATCCAGGAAACCGAAGGGGAAAACCTCTGGGCCACCTCGTGGGAGTTCTTTCTTCAGAGGCTTGACACGTTTATCTCCAAAGGGCCCACCTCCTCATCCCTTCGGTGGCGGCACCACTGTTTCCCCTTCGAGGAGCTTCCCTTTCTCCTGAAAGACATTCCCCCTCTGGCCGTGGAGCACCCCCTTCTGATCAGGGAGGCCCGACGAGGAGTCGAGAAGGGAATCTGCGGGAACGAATGGGTTCGTCTCGATTTTGGGAAAGGGCAAAGAGGAGTCCTGAAAAGACCTCCCTTGACGGTTCTGACCGACCTTCTCTGGGAGAGGGAGGGGGGATGGAAGGTCTCCCAGGAGGGCCGAGTCTCGGATTGGCAAGCCAAGGAGGGAGGGACGCGGATGGTTCTCTTTCCCTCGGCGAAGCATCCCTCCCTTTACGCCTATCTTTACCGGGAGGAGGGAGAGGAGGATGTGACCCTCTCCTACAGGCTTGCCTTCCGAATGCTTCCCCCTTATCCCGAGAGCTTCTTCTCCCGGATTTACTACTCCCTCGACGAGGCCAATAACCTCTTCGCCGCCTATACTCCCGGATCGACCACGGCCTTCTTCAACAGGGCCAGTCAACTCCCTCTGAGCTTCAATATGGAGAGGAGGAACAACTCTTTCCCCGAATTGGAGGTGAGGACGAGGTTCAGGCTTCTTCCCCGGAAACCTCTAATCCTTCAGTTCACCCTTCTACGCAGGAGGGAGGGGGTCAAGAAATCTGAAATCAAGGCCGCTCTGAAGGGTTTTAGGAAGAAAGACTTCGAGGAGGCGCTTAAGGCGGACGAGAGCCGTTGCCTGAGAATGAGCGTGCAGAGGAAGGAACATCCCTCCCTGGACTGTCTCTGCGCCGAGGCCTTGGGGAACAGGTTCAAGGATGAAGGGGGAGCCCTCTGCCTTCACTCGGACCGGCGCAATCTCTCCCAGGAGGAGTGGCTGGACACGGTCAGAGTCTTGGGTGCCACGGGGTTTCAACGGGAGGCGGAAACCCTCCTGGAGAGCGTGCTTGAGGGGAGAACCGTTCCCTGGAACGTCTACCCCTGTGGATCGGCCGTGGTCGACTCCTCCCTGAAGGGGGTCCAGGAGGCGGGACGACTCTTGACAAGGCTACGGGAGAGAAGAAGCGGGGAGAGCGAGCTGACGAGGTATTGGGAGAAGAGGAGGGAGTTCTTCAACGAGACTAACTTCTGGGGCCTCCAACTCTGGAAAGAGAGGTGTCGGGACCCCGAGTGGGTCCTCGACGAGCTGCTCAACCCCCGGCTCTCTTCCCAGGGGGTTCTCTTCGCTCCTGCGATTCCCTTCTTCATCACGGACCTCCGCTTCTGGAACATCCCCATCGGCGCCCACCGCTTCGATTTTACCTTTAAAAGGAGGGAGGAGCGGGTGACCCTCTCCTTTCAGAACCACGGCAAGGAAGAGATTCCCCTCCTCTTTTCCCCCCTCTTCAACCCTCCCGAACCTCCCAAGATGTTCACGCTGAAGGACAAGAAGGAGGTGGGGGTGATGGTTCTGCGCGACTTCGTCCTCTACTCCCGGGATTTCGCCTTTCCTTACCCTCCCCGGATCATCAGGAAAGAGGAGAGCTGCAAGCTCATGTGCGACTTCCCCGAGGGCTTCAAGAGCCTGGTCGCCTTTCAGTTGGAGCTCTACGGGCAGACCCGTCTGAGCAAGATCGTGGGGGCCCGGATACACAAGGTCGGGGACAAGAAAGAACGCACGATCCTCTACACCCCCTCCAAGAGCGGAGACATCTACCTCTACTTCCGCAAGGAAGAGGAGGTTCAGAAGAAGCTCTTCTCTTAGAAGGGAGCGACCTTCTCACGGGAAGCGGTGCTCTGGGGCCTCCTTTCTTCTCCCCACCGGGGTGCAAAGAGAGAAAAGTTATGGTAATATAACCCCTTAAGCCAATGTAGCTCAGCCGGTAGAGCAGCTGATTCGTAATCAGCAGGTCGGGGGTTCGATTCCCCCCATTGGCTTTTTCTTTTTCAGGAAGCCTTGGAGGGATCCCATGGAAAGAGAGACTCTTTGGCGGGAAGGGGTGTCACACTTCGAGAACCGCCGCTGGTCCGAAGCCGTCACCCTTTTAAGGCAGATCGAAGCGGACCCACCGGACCCAGCGCTCTTTCTCGAGTACATGGGTAAGAGCCTCTTCCAGATGGGGGAGTACTCGGTCGCTCAGGTTTACCTCTGCCGGTGGCTCGAACTCTCTCCCCACTCGGAGGCCTTCAGGCTGGCGGCCATCGCTTACGGTCAGATCGAGGAGTATGACAAATCCGTGGACCTGCTCATCAGAGGGGAGAGCCTCTACCCCGAAGATCCCGAGGTCCCAAGCCTTCTGGGGGCGACCCTCCGTACCGTGGGACGCCTGGAGGAGGCAAAAGCCGCCTTCGCTAGGGCCCTCGCCCTGAAGGCCGACCATGTGGGCGCCCTCTGCGGGTTGGGTGTCACACTGGGAATTCTCGGAGACGCCCGCAGTGCCAAGGAGAGCCTCCTCAAGGCCGTTTCCGTAGCCCCTCACTTCGCTCCCGCCCACTTCCATCTGGGTGTTACCTGCCATGCCTTGGGGCAGGCAGAGGAGGCCCTTCGGGAGTTGGCGGCTCTTCGGGCCTTAGGCTCCACTTTCGCCCCCACTCTGGAGAAGATTCTCAACCAGAACCCTGAGAGCTGATCACTCCGCCAAGAGGGGGAGTGAACGTAGCCTGGGCTCGTCGATCGTCTTCTGCACTTTCATGGCGTGAGACAAGAGGTAGCCGTCTTCCCCTTCGCTGAGACCCTCACTCTTCAAGAGGGTGATGACCATCCCGGCGATTCTCTCGACGTGTTCGTAGGAAGAGGGAGAGGGGAAGGCCTCTTGCGCGTCCCCCATGGCGGCAACAACGGCGGCTCCCGAGGGGGAGAGCTCCTTGAGGGAACGGTAGAGCCACTTGTAGAAAGGTCGGTAGCTCCGGTGGAGGAGAAAGAGGAGGGAAGCGACCGCTTCGTTGAAGAGAACCAGGGCATGAAGGGCTCCCAGCCGATCCCCTCTCTTCAGGGAGCGGGGAAAGTTGTACTGACCCGATTGGGCCGCCTGGGCGCAACGGGCGGAGATCTTCTTCCGCCGGAGATCTTCGGGGTAGAAGGCCAGGAGTGCCTCCCGAAACCGGCTGAACTCGCCGCAACGGTCGTGGAAGACCGCGCCGTTGGTGCAGACCGCTAGAAACGTCTCCGGCAGGAGTCTCCACTCTTCCCAGCCCTTCGGCGGTGAGGAGAGACGAAGAAAGCGGGCGTAGAAGGCGGGAATCGGAAAGACGCCCCGTCTCCTCTCAGGGCCGCCCCTCTCTTTCAGAACCGGCACTCCCTGGAAACTCTGGGGAAGAGCATCATAGGCCTCCTGCAGATCCTTGCCGACTCTTCGGAAGGTCTCCTCCGGAAGCCAAAGGCAGAAAGAGGCCCCCCAATCATGATCCCTGGAGAGCTCATCGTCAAAACCGAAGCACTCCGACCCTTCGCCGACAAGACCCGCGGCCGCCGTTTCTGTCAGAGCGAAGCGGTCCAGGAGCGAGACTCCGTAATTTTTAAAAAAAAGTTCTGACAACAACAACCCTTTCATGGAACCTCCTCGAAAAAGAGAACCTGTTCCAATGTCGCTCGCTTCCTCTCTCTTCTCGCTCGTTACTTTACTGGTTTTGTCGACATTTGACAAGGAACCATAGGGGGGTAAGGTTAACCGAAATTGTTTGGTTGAGAGGGGAAAGAAAAAGTGATAAAATACTCTACTTTTATTCTGAAAGGAAATCGTCTGTTGTGATTAGGAGCGAGGAAAAGCGAGTGAAATCGAGAGAAAGATATTGTTTCATCAAACTCTCTCAGAATCTCTTTCCTTCCTCCATCGGACGCTTTCTCGGGAGAACCCGATGAGTTCAGTGAAGTCCCAAGAGCCGGCAGTGTCCACTCCCTCTTCCCGTTTCAGGGGAGAGCGCAGGGGTGTTGATCCGGTAGGAAACGTAGTCATTTTAGCGGCCGGGCAAGGAATACGCCTGAGGAAGAACAGCCAGGATTACCTCAAGCCTCTCTACCCCGTGAATGGGCACCCTTTGATCGTCTATGTCATGGAATCCTTTGCCGTTCTGGGGATCAAACACTTTACGGTGGTTGTGGGGTTCGAGAAAGACGAGATGGTGGCGGGTTTGAAGCGCCACACCCCTCGGGGCTACCACCTGGAGATCGTAGAGAACAACCGTTGGGACTTGAGCAACGGGATCTCGCTCTTGGCCGCGAAAGAGGCCGTCAAGGAGAGGTTCTTTCTCTCCATGTCCGACCATCTTTTCCAGCCGGCTATCCCCTACGCCCTCCACAACGGGGCTCATGACCGGGAGAGCCTCTACCTCGCCGTAGATAAGAAGATCAAGAGAATCTTCGATCTCGACGACGCTACCAAGGTGAAGAGCCGGGAGGGACGGATCGTGGACATCGGGAAGACAATTCCCGAGTACGATGCCGTTGACACAGGCCTCTTCATCTGTCCTCCTGGAATCTTCGAGGCCCTGGAAGGGGCCCAGGTGCGAGGGGATTGTTCCCTTTCCGATGGAGTTCGTGCCATGGCCGAGAGGGGCCAGGCGCGGACCGTGGATATCGGGGGGGCCTTCTGGCAGGATGTGGATACACCCGAGATGCTTAACTACGCCCAGAGCTGGCTGAACGTCCACCAGCTCCATGAATGAACGCCGAGGTGCTTAGTGATAAACGCTCTTCTCTGGATTGAAAAAGGCAAAGAGGAACTCCTCCTCTCTACGGTAGGAGGGGTCAACCTTCTCTATAGAAACGTCTTGGCCCTGAAACGGGCCGGATACGACAGAATCTTCCTCGAAGGCCCCTGGGCCTCTGAATTTCAGGAGCTGTGGCTCTCTGAACTCACCGAGAAGGAGGAGAGGCGCCTCGGGAAGATCGAGACCTACCTTCCCGGCACGCCTCTGACCGGTCCGGTTCTCTGGATGAGAGGCGACCAACTGGTCCATCCGGCGACCCTGGAACACTTCCGGACCACCCTGGAGGAGAATCGGCGCGCCGTCCTGAGGGGTTACCTCCCCGAGGGTTTTCCCCCCAAGAAGTTTCAGGAGTTCAAGAGCCTCGTCCTCGGTCCCGCCTCTCAACCCCTTCCTCTCTGGGGCTTCGGGAAGGAGAGTTGGAACCTTGTCAACGGCGAAGGAACCGCTTGTTGTGACGGGGGCAGAAGTCGGGAGGAGCACTTTCAGAGCCTCTCCCTTCCTGTGGAGAGGGTCAACGCCGGAACACATTACCACCTCTTCGGCGAAGAGGCTTGTTCCGAGGAGATGGAGAGGGAACTCTTCGACTCTTTCCGCCGCGAGGCCTCCGGCTTCATGGCCTTCCACCTGAACAAGAGACTCTCCATTCCCATCAGCAAGAAGTTGGTTCACCTCTCCCTGACGGCCAACCATCTCACCCTTCTGAACTTTCTCATCGGGATCTTCGCGGTCTATTTGGGAAGTCGAGGCGGCTACTTCTCCTTCCTGGCGGCCACCTTCTTCTACTGGCTCTCCCGTGTCTTCGATGGTTGCGATGGGGAGGTTGCCAAGTCCCGGATCGAGGATTCCCGTTTCGGAGAGTGGCTCGACACGTTGACGGACATGATCGTCAACATCAGTTTCTTCCTCTCTTTGGCCGTCGGCCTCTCCCGAGGTCCCTGGGCGAAGGAGGCCATCGCCGCGGGAGTCTTGACGATTGTTTTCGGGCTCCTCTCCATCATCGCCGTGGCTCTTATGGCGAAGAAGCGAGGAAAAGGGTCTTTCAACTTCGTCGGCGACGCCTTGATGGAGAAGATCGCCTCCGGTCCTTCCTGGATGAGGCCCTTGGGAGCCGTGAACTACATCATGAAGAACGACGGCTACTCCCTCCTCTTCCTCCTCTTCGGTTTCCTCGGATGGGTTCCGGTCATTCCCTTCCTCCTCATGGTCGCCACCTTCTTCCATCTTCTCTTCATCCTCTCCCTTGTCTTGAAGGGGCGGGAGCCGGAGAAGAAAGACCTTCCGATTCCCCTTTGATCTCGGTGTCGGTTCTGTGGCGGGGAAAGGGGATGCCCCTTTCGGCCAATTCCCTTCTGAGGGCCTATAAACGGTGATTTCCCCCTCTTCCCTCGTCGGCGCTCAAGGCGCCGAAACACCAGGCGATCCTCGGGGTGGACTCTTCAAGGGCTCTGCGGGGGGGAGCCGGAAGGACACGAAGGATATCGCCAAGGGGGCCTTGATCAACTTCTTCGGGGCCTTACTCCAGGGGATGAACCTGATCTTCTACTTCTTCCTGGGGAGAATCTATGGACCCGCGGAGACAGGGCTCTTCCTCCTCTCCCGGGCCAGCCTCGACATCCTCTCGAAGATGGGAATCCTTGGTTTGGACAGGGCTATGCTCAGCCTGGGGGCGCGTAAGACGGCGGAGCAGGACGAGGAGGGGTTCTACCGGATTCTCGGCCAGGCCTTTTTCCTGGGGCTGATGAGCTGCACGGTTTTGACAGTCTGCCTCAGAGGGGCTTTTGCTTTGGGGATCTCCCTCAAGCCTGAGACGGTCAAACCTATCGGGATCATGGCTTGGGGGATCTTCTTCTGGCTTCTCTCCTCCCTCTTCCTTTTTGCGACCCGAACGCTCCGGGTCATGCACTACGAGGTGATTTGTAAGAGCATCGTCGAGCCATCGGTCCTCCTGGTCTCTTCACTCCTCTTTTACAGGTTCTTTCCTGGAATCGAAGGCCTCGCCTACGCCTTCCTCTTCTCCACGGCCGCAGGAGCCGGAGTCGCCCTCTACCTTTTCAGCCGGGTTCTCTCCCTCAGGAAGCTTTTCCACGGGGCCTTCCAGAGAAGCGGACGGGGACGGCTCTTCCGTTTCGCCTTCCCCATAGGCCTTTACGATATGCTGAACATGCTTCTTCAGAGGATCGACATGATGATGGTCGGCCGTTTTTTGAGCGCCTCGGCGGTAGGGATCTACGGCCTTGCCGAGGAGGCCTCCTTCGTTCTGAAGAAGGTCCGCCAGAGCTTCGATCCCATCTTTATCCCGGTGATCTCCGTAGCCCAGCAGACCGGCGACCGTAGGAGCCTGAGCACCCAGTACCGGAACGTCACACGGTGGATTCTCCTTCTGGACCTTGGACTTCTGGGGAGCTTCATCCTGATCTCTCGGACGATCATGGGCCTCTTCGGCCCCCTCTTCGTCCCCGGGGCCGCGGTTCTGGGGTGGATCTCCCTCTCCGTCGTGATCAACACCACCTTAGGGGTCTCGGAACTCTTCATTCTCATAGAAAGGCCTACAATCAACCTGATGAACACGGTCGGTACGATCGTTCTGAACGTCCTTCTGAACCTCTGGCTCATCCCCCGGTACGGTCTCGTAGGCGCCGCCCTCTCCATCGTTCTCTCCTACGGGGTGATGAACACGGTCCGGGTCGTTCAGGTGGGCGCCATCTTCCGTCTCGTCCCTTTCACCCTCTACCACCTGAAGATCTTCCTCTCTTTCCTCGTCGCCCTTGCGGCGGGGGCTCTCTTCCGCTCCTTTGCAGTGAGCCTTCTTCCAACGGTTCTCAGGGAGATCTCCGCAGCGGCTCTCTTCCTCTTTCTCTACAACCTCTTCATGGGGGTGGCCGGTCTGGCGCCGGAGGAGAAGGCCTTGGTCCGTAAGATCTTCCCGATCTTCTTCAACTCCCCCCGAGAGGAGTGAACATGGGGATTGCAGGGGAACCAGGGGGCGGCTGTTGACCAAACGACCTTTTTGGTCTAAAATGATGCTTTCCTCTCCCGCAGGGAGATTAAGCGAGGGACCCATGACACGTTCTCCTCTCTTTTCCCGTTGTTTATCGCCTTGGGCGTGGACGCTCCTGATACCCCTTCTCTTCCTACCCCTCTTTTCCCAAGAACAGCAGAAGGTGCTGGAAGATTTCTCCTCTTCCAAGGCAGGCTCATCGCCGAACGGGTGGAGCCCGAGGGATGACCGAGGGGCTCCCTACTATAAAGTTCTCGAGAAAGACGGCAACCGCTACATGCGGGCCAACGTTGTGAGCGATTCCGTCCCCTTCTACAAGAAGGTAAAGTGGGAGATCCAGAAGTACCCCCGCCTCTCCTGGCGGTGGCGGATCATCAAGTTCCCCCCCTTGGGGAACGAGCAGATCCCCGAACAGAACGACACCGCCGGAGCGGTCTATGCCACCTGGATCAACATCTGGAAGATGGAAGCCAAATCGGTCAAGTACATTTGGAGCCTCACCTTGCCGAAGGGGACGGAGTTCAAGAAGAAGACCACCTGGTTCATCGTCGTGCGAAGCGGGAAGAAGGAGGCAGGGATCTGGGTTCCTGAGAGCGTGGACGTCCTGGCCGACTACAAGAGGCTCTGGGGAGATGACCCTAAGAATCCCAACCTCCTCGTTGTCCTGAGCGACTCGAACGCCACCAAGTCCAGGGTGATCTGTGATTACGATGACTTCGTCGTCTCCTCCCGTTAAGCTTCTCCTCTTTCTCCTGATGGCTCCCCTCCTGGTGGGGGAGGAGAGGGTCCTGACCCTCTCTCAGACCCTGGAGAGGGTCTTGCAGGTCCACCCCCTGGTGACGGCCAGCGACCTCTCCGTGAAGAGGGGGGAGGAGACCCTGGAGCGGGCGAAGGGGAGACGCTACCTGGCGGAGAGTGATGTCAAGCTGGCCCTGGGCCTTGTCCCCTCGGCGAAGGGGGATGTCTTCTCGTCCCACGACAAGAGCGACGATCTGGACGGCTTGGGACCCTTCACGAAGATGGACTTGACCATCGTACAGCCCCTCTACACCTTCGGGCGCATCAAGTCTCTGATCACCGCCGCCAACGAGGCCTTGAGAATGGAAGAGGCCAAGGGGAGGCTGACCAGAGAGGAACTCGCCCTGGAGACGGCCCGCCTCTACTGGGGTCTCTCTCTCTTCCAGAAAGGGGAGGAGAGCGCCAAGGATCTGAGGAAAAACTACGACAAACTTGTCCAAGAGGTTGAAACCCGCCTCCAAAAGGAGGATTCTGAGATCGACGACACGGCGCTGTTGGAGATCAAGAGCGGCCTCTACGCCGTCGAGAAGGGGTACTGGGAAGCAAAGGAGGGCAGAGAGGCGGCGTCAGGCTTTCTCGCCACCCTTCTGGACCTTCCCGGGGAGAACCCCTTGCGCGCCCAGGGGGAGACCCTCCCGCTCCCTTCTGAGGGCGAGCTTTCTCTGGAGAGGGTCTTGGCAATAGCCAAGGGAAGATCCGATGAGCTGAAGGCCGCCGACGCCGGTGTGAGGGCTTTGGAGGCGAAGTGGCGGCTGACTAGGAGTAACCGGATGCCCCTCTTCTACCTTGCCGGGGCCCTGGGGTACGCCCATGCGGGAAACCGTACCGACCAGACCAACCCCTTCGTGGTGGACAACTTCAACTACTTTCGGTTGGGAGCCTTCCTGGGGGTCTCCTGGAACTTCAACATCTTTCAAGGGAACCATGAGGCCACAGAGGCAAAGCTCGAATACCGGTCGGCTCTGGAGAAGCGGAAGGCCTTGGAACAGAAGGTGGAGGGTGAGGCTCGGGAACGTTTCCACGAACTTCGCAAAGAGGCGGCCCTTCTGGAATCTGTGCGTACCTCCCTGAAATCCGCAAAAACCTGGCTCCAGGTTAGCTTCGATAACTGGGACATGGGGATCGGAGAGGTCAACCGTCTCGTGAAGGCCTATGAGAATTACTATAAACTCCAGGGGGAATCCCTGGAGAGAGAGTACAAGTACAACCTTGCCCTCACACGGTTCTCTTCCTCCGTGGGCGGGGTATCTCTTCTAATGGAGTGGATGAAAAATGGAAAAATCGTTCTCTAAACCTCTTCTGGTCTCGTTTCTCCTTCTCTCCCTCTCCCTTCTCTCCTGGGCGGCTCCCGTGAAGAAGGGCGCGACTCCCATGGAAGTCGTCAAGACCTCCAACCAGCAGGTGACGGACCTCCTGAAGGGAAGTTCCCAGAAGATGGACCCGGCTGTCGAGAAAAAAGTTTTCGCCATCATCGACGAAGTGACCGATTTCGATCTTCTCGCAGACCGCGTAGTGACAACCTTTTGCCCGAAACTGAAGCCTACCCAGTGCAAGGAGTTTAAACAGGTCTTTATCGAGCTGATCCGTACCTCTTCGGTCAAGAAGCTCGGCCGGTACAGGGCGGACAAGTTCGAATACCTCGGCGAGGAACCCCTTCAGGAGGGAGTGGTCGTGAAGACCCTGGCCTACTACAAGGCCGATAAGGTGGAGCTGAACTACACCCTGGAGCGGAGAGCTCCCGGCGCCCCTTGGAAAATCGCCAACTACGTCATCGACGGCGTCGATACGGTTCGCAACTACAAGAAGCAGTTCACCCGACTTCTCGCTCAGGAGAGTTTTGAGAAGATGATCGAGCGTTTGAAGAGGAAGATTGAAGAGTACAAAGCGGACCGCTGAAGCGCAACCCCTTTTCACAAGACTCCTGTGAGGCCCCTATGGATAAATGGCTTGAACCCCTTTTTCGCCGTCTTTGCCGTAGCAGTTACCGACATCCCTTCTTATGGCTCCTTCTCTTCGCCCTCTTAGGAGTGCCGGCGTTTTTTCAGGTTCAACACCTCTCGATCGACACCAACCTGACGAGGCTTCTTCCCAAGCACAGTCCGGCGGCGGAGTGGACGAGAAAACTGGAAAAGGTGGTTAGCGACGGAGGGTACTTCACCGTCTTTCTGGAGAGCGACGACCCACTCCGGCTTAACCAGGCCGTGGAAGAGACTGTTGCGAGGATCTCCAAGATCCCCGGGGTGAGAACCGTCGAGTACCGCTACCCTCTGGACTTCATCGAGAAGTACCGCTACATGCTCATCCCCTCCTCCTACCTGACGAAGGTCTCCGACGAAATCACCCGCATGGAGGCTGAAGCCAATCCCTTCGGCGTGGACCTCCTCTCCGAGAGCGGCCCGGACAGCAAGAAGGGGGGCGAGAGTTACGGTGAGAAAGAGGACCGGCGGGAGATGGAGAAGCTCCTCCACGAATACGGCTCCATGCCTCCTTTCCACCAGAGTCCGGACGGGAAGATCCGGGGGATGATTGTCCGGCCCTACAAGGGAGTCTCAAGGCTTGGGGAGACGACGAAACTCTTTCAGACCCTTGAGAAGATCGCTTCACAGGTAGGACAAAAGTACAACCTCTGGACCGGGGTGGCCGGATCGCTCAGGAACAAGGTGAACGAGTTCAACCTGATTCTTTCGGACCTTAACCTCTCCGGCACCATCTCCACAACCCTCATCATCCTCTTCCTCTTCATCAGCTTCCGGAGCCTGAAGGTCGTTCCCATTCTTCTGCTCCCCGTCGGCGTGGGTCTCCTCTACTCCTATGCCCTGGTCCCAACTCTGGTGGGAAGCCTGAACACGATCACCTCGTTCCTCTTGCTGGTCATCTTCGGTTTGGGGGTGGAGAATCCGATCCATCTGGTTAAACGTTTCCAGGCGGAGCTGGTCGCCCTCCCCACCGACAAGGCCCTGGAGGAGACCTTCGTCTCCACCGGTTCGTCGGTGGTCATCTCCGGGCTCACCACGGCGGTTCCCCTCTTCATTCTGGATGTCTCCAACTTCCGAGGGTTCTCGGAGTTCGGGATTATCGCGGGGGTGGCGATTCTCCTGATGATGGTGACACTGCTTACCCTGATGCCTTCGGTCATGGTCTTGGGGCACCGTTTCAAGTTGATCAAGGGACAGCCTGAGAGGGTGGGCCGGTCCTTCCTTCCCTCCCCGAAGGTTTCAGCCTTCGTGGGGTTCCTTGTCCTGATCGCCCTGGTGGGAACGGTCTTCGCCCTCCGTTTCGACTACGATTTCTCCAACCTCAAGGCTACGCTTCCGGATTCGGAGTCTGTCGGGGAGAGACACCGGAAGGTCTATACGGCCTCTATGTCTCCGGCGGCACTCTATGTCGCCCCAGATCAGAAGAGCCTCGACGAGATGTTGAAGGTCCTTGAGCAGTCGAAGAGTAGGCCGGGGAGTGAGATAGGACGGATCACCAGCCTGAGGGACTATGCTCCTTCCGCCACGGAAGCGGCTCTACGGAAGGAGAAGATTCTCGAGCTTCAGGACCAACTCCAGGGAGGATGGGTCAAGAAGGTCAAGGATCCCGAGAAGAGGCGGTGGGCCGAAGACCTTCAGAACTGGAAGATGGTCGAGCCGGCCACTCTTCAGGATCTGCCGTCTATACTCTCCGAAAAACTCGTCGCTCAGGACGATTCGGGGGAGTACCTCCTGGGAATCTACCCCAACAAGGAGCGAAAGAACGGGAAGAACGCCATGGCCTTCACCCAGGAACTATACGGGCTGAAGCTTCCCGCCGGGGTGAAGGGGCCGGTAGGGGAGACACCGCTCTTTGCGGAGATTCTCTGGATCGTCACCTCCGAAGGGCCTTGGCTGATCTTCTTCACTGTTCTGGGGGTGATCGCCCTGATTCTGCTCCACTCCCGTTCCCTTCAGGTGACCCTCCTGATCGTCTTTCCTCTCCTCTCGGGGGTGATCATGACCCTGGGAGTGATGACACTCTTTGGGCTCAAGCTCAACTTCTTCAACGTGATCGTCATTCCGACCCTCCTGGGTATGGGGGTGGACTTCGGCGTCCACTACTACCGCCGGTGGCATGAGATGAACAAGGATCTGAGCGCCGTTCAACATGAACTCTTCGAGCCTCTCACCACGGTCACCATCACCCAGATGCTCGGCTATTCGGGGATGGTCTTCGCCCGGCATCCCGGGTTGGAGTCGATCGGTATCGCCGCCTGCATCGGACTGTTGGGAAACCTGGTCGGTTACCTGACTCTCCTTCCGGGAATGATCCGGTGGGTGGACAAGAGGTTCCCCGGAAAACTGAAGAACTTCTGACAAGCCTTCCCTGAAGAGGCCGGGTTGAGGGAGGGCGACCTTCCTTTCGGCTTTTTAGCCCGAGCGGGGTTCTTCTTCTCCCTTTCCGCGGGACTTTCTCCACTTTCAACCGTAACAAGAGGGTGAGGGGCTTCCTGTAGAGGGGGAGTCCCTACTTAAACCAGAAGGAGTCTTCATGAAAACCAGAAAGCTTTCGGGAATCGCCTTTCCGCTCTGGGCGCTCCTCCTTCTCCTCGTCCCCCTCGGGGCCGTGGAGAACAACCCTCAAGGGGTGACGGACAACCCCTTCTTCCAAGAGTACAAAACTCCCTTCGACACCCCTCCCTTCGACCGGATCAAGAACGAACACTTCCTGCCGGCTATGAAGGAGGGAATTCGCCTGCACGAGTTGGAGATCAAGGCGATTACCGACAACCCCCAGGCTCCGACCTTCGCCAACACCTTGGCCGCCTTAGACGGTTCGGGAAAATTCCTTGAGAGGGTCAGCTCGGTCTTCGGGGCCTTGCAGGGGGCCAACACGAGCCCGGAACTTCAGAGGATCGCCCAGGAGAGCTCTCCTCTCCTGAGCGCCCACTATTCGAACGTCCAGCTGGATGAGAAACTCTTCGCCCGGATCAAGAGCGTCTACGACAAACGGCGGAGCCTGAAGCTGACACCGGAGGAGCTCTTCCTGTTGGAAAACTCCTACCAGGGCTTCGTTCGTAACGGCGCGCTTCTCGACAAAGAGGGGAAGGAGAGAATCCGACGGATCAACGGGGAACTCTCCCTCCTCTCCCTCCAATTTTCCAACAACCTCCTGGCCGAGACCAACGGGTTCACACTGCTCGTCGACAACAAAGAGAGCCTGGCCGGCCTTCCCGAGAACTTTCTCGAGCAAGCCTCCTACAGGGCCAAGGGGATGGGAAAGGAGAACCAGTGGGCCTTCAACGTTCAGATTCCGACGCTGATCCCCTTCCTGACCTACGCCCAGAACCGGGAACTGAGAGAGAAGATGCACCGGGCCTACTTCATGAGGGGCGATAACGGCGACAGCCGCGACAACAAGGAGATCATCAAGAAGATCGTCGTCCTGCGTCGGGAGAGGGCGAAGCTCCTCGGGAAACCCACCTTCGCCGATCTCGTCCTGGAAACGAACATGGCCAAGACCCCCGGGAACGTCGAATCCTTTCTGAAGAGGCTCTGGGAGTACTCCATCGCCCAGGCGAAGGAAGAGGTCAAGGAGATGCAGGCCATCGTAGACCGCGAGAAGGGGGGCTTCGGAATCGCCTCCTGGGACTGGTGGTACTATGCCGAGAAGGTTCGCAAAGAGAAGTACGCCCTCGAAGAGGAGCAACTGAGGCCCTACTTTCAACTGGACAACGTCAAGGAGGGGATCTTCACCCTCTGCGATAAGCTCTACGGGTTGAAGTTCAAGAAGGTCACCGGTGTCCAGGTCTACAACCCGGAGGTCCAGGTTTACGAGGTGACCGAAGGGGATGGACGCCATGTGGGCCTTCTCTTCATGGATTTCTTCCCCCGGGCGAGCAAGAGGAGCGGCGCCTGGTCCGGAGCCCTCCGGAGACAAGGGTACGAGAAAGGAGTCCGTGTCGCCCCTCTGGCGACTATCGTCTGTAACTTCACGGCTCCGACCTCCACCTCTCCGGCCCTCCTGACCACCGATGAGACGGAGACCTTCTTCCACGAGTTCGGCCACGCTCTGGCCACTCTTCTCTCGGACGGTCGTTACGGAAGCCGCTCCGTGCCCCGTGACGGAGTGGAACTGCCCTCCCAGATCATGGAGCATTGGGCCTTCCGTCCGGAGCTTCTCAAACTTTACGCCCGCCACTACAAGAGCGGGGAGGTCATTCCGGAAGAGCTGATCGAAAAGATTCGCAAGAGCAGTTTCTTCAACCAAGGCTTCGCCTCCACGGAGTACCTGGCCGCGTCGATTCTCGATATGGCGTGGCACACCACGGAGCTGCCGGAATCTCAGATCGATGTTCGCGGTTTCGAACAAGAGACTCTGAGCAAGTACGGCCTCATCCCCGAGATCCTTCCCCGGTACAGGAGCACCTACTTCCAGCACATCTTCGCGGGAGGCTACTCGGCGGGATACTATGTCTACATCTGGGCGGAGCTGCTCGACAGCGACGCGTTCGAGGCCTTTCAGGAGAAGGGCGTCTTCGATAAAGCGACGGCGACCTCTTTCAGAAAGAACATCCTGGAGAAGTACGGCACCGCTGACCTCCTGAAACAGTACGTCAAGTTCAGGGGCCACGAGCCCGGCATCGAGCCTCTGCTTAAGAAGCGGGGTTTTATCAGGGAGAAGTAAGATCCCTTCGGGAGAGGGGCGGCGGAAGGCAGAGCTTACGCCGCCCCGGATCCTCATTGGCCTTTGCTCA
>ERZ1645187.247-NODE-247-length-53026-cov-20.489324_pt1 | contig 53026 bp, 42 predicted proteins | sample MGYA00575352_ERZ1645187 | MGnify/ENA primary metagenome ERZ1645187 (study PRJEB40837, sample SAMN11349314) | freshwater sediment metagenome | isolation source: river sediment | host: Sediment | place: India: Wazaribad , New Delhi | collected 2017-02-21 ... | reverse complement strand
TGAAGATCTTCTACGAGGACACCATCGCCAACAAGGTGAAGGTGCTCGGGCCGGACGTGAATGCCTCGCAGTACCGCTTCGAGCCGGTCGACCGCGAGACCATCCGCTATGGGCTGGGGGCGGTCAAGGGCACCGGCGAGCAGGCGGTCAATGAAATCCTGCGCGCCCGCGAGGCCGGCGGGCCGTACAAGGATCTCTTCGATTTTTGCCAGCGCTGCGATAAACGCATGGTCAACCGCCGCACCATCGAGGCGCTGATTCGTGCCGGTGCCTTCGACAGCATCGACAGCGACCGCCACAAGCTGCTGGCCTCGGTCGGCATTGCCATGGAGTTTGCTGAGCAGGCGGAGCGCAATGCGATGCAGAGCAGCCTGTTCGACATTGGCGATGTCGCCGACGAACATGCGCCGGAATACGTCAATGTTCGTCCTTGGGATGAAAAGACACGCTTGATGGAAGAGAAGACGGCGCTGGGCTTCTTTTTCTCTGGCCATCCCTACAATACCTGCAAGAAGGAGATGTCGCGCTTCATCCGCCGGCCTCTCTGTCGCTTGGAACCGGCCAAGGAAATGACGGCGATTGCCGGTATCGTCGTCGGCATCCGCACGCAGATGACCCGCCGCGGCAAGATGCTCTTTGTGCAGATCGATGACGGTACTGCGATGGTCGAGGTCTCGGTGTTCAACGAACTGTTCGAGGCCGAGCGCAGCAAGATCGTGACTGACGAGGTGCTGGTGGTCGAGGGCAAGGTCAGTTATGACGATTTTTCCGGCGGCAATCGCGTGGTCGCCGACAAGCTGATGACGCTGGGCGAGGCACGGGCGCGTTTCTCGAAATTCCTGATGTTGAAGATGAATGGCAATTCAGACGCCCACAAGTTGAAGTCGCTGCTGACGCCATTCGCACCGGGGCCGGCGGCGGTGCGTATCCGCTACCGCAATAGCGAGGCGGAGTGCGAGATGATTCTTGGCGAGGCGGTACGGGTGCGTCTGGATGATGCGTTGCTGGAAGCGCTCAATGGCTGGCTGCAGCCGGAGAATGTCGAAGTGGTGTACCCGTGACGACGCTGATCACCCAGTCGCTGCTGGCGGCCTTGTCGGAAGAGGCAGCTCGGTCGCCGCGGCGACGCAAAAACCACAATTTTCATCCGAACGATGATTTTCCAGGCCACCGCCTGCTCAATGCGATCGAACCGGGCTCCTATGTCATGCCGCATCGCCATCTCGACCCGAGCAAGGAGGAAACCATCGTCTGCCTGCGTGGGCGTTTGGGCATCGTGCTGTTTTCGGCAGAAAACCGGGTTGACCGCAGTATTGTGCTCACGCCGGCCGGCGAGGTGTGCGGCATCGATATTCCGCATGGCGTTTACCACTCGGTGCTGGCACTTGAGCATGGCACCGTCTTTTTTGAAGCCAAGGCCGGGCCGTATGTGCCGCTGGCCGATGACGAAAAGGCGCCTTGGGCGCCGGCAGAGGGTACGCCGGCCGCAACTGCCTATCTGTCCAGCCTGGCCGGGTTGTTCAAGTGCTGACCTCGGCCTGACGACTGGGCATGCCGACCCCTAGAGGACGAGGTCGGTCTTGAAACCGATGCGTACGGCTCCCCAATGGCGGCCGTTGATCATGATCGGCATCGACAGGTCGTTGAGAATTTCGCCGGTATCGCGGACGTAGGTCTGGAACAGCGAAGATTTCTGGTTTTTCGCCAGCTTGAGCCCGACCGGATCGTTGAAGATACGTTTGTGGCGGCATTTGCCGAGGTCGATCTCGGGGTTGCCGGTCGGTGGGTTGGAGAACTGGCTATTGTGCGCCGGCGCATAGCCGTTGTTGTCCACGGCCAGCGAATAGGTCAGGCCATTCACGTCGCGCAACAGGTCATCGTAGAGCTTGGTCAGCTCCCCGTCGCACTGGCTGTCGTAAGCCGTCGTGTAGCGCTTGGGGTTCGAGCCGGGGATGTCCTTGTATGCCTGATCGAAGATGTTGACGCCGCGGTCGGCGAGACGCTGAAGGACTGCGGCGACCTGATCGCGGAAGCCGGTGCAGCGGTCATGCAGTGTGTCGAACATGCTGCTGCCTGTGCGGAAGTCAGCTAACGTGCACTGGAGGTCCTCTGTGGATTCGCGCAGGGTCTTGGCAGACCCCAGGCACTGCTTCATTCGCACGGAAATGTCGACCGAGTGATTGCGAATCTCCTCGACCTCGCGGTGAATCGACTGGTTGCTTTCGCGCAGGTTGTGGATCGCGGAAGAGATCGTCGACAGCTGCTCGGTGGTGCGCTTGAAATCGCCGACCATGGTGTTCAGGTCGGCGGCCGAAGTTTCGATGTAGCCGTTCGCGCGGGACACTTCGCCAACGATGGTTTGCGTCTTTGCTGACGTGTCGGAAACCAGGTTGATCATCGACTGCGTATTCTGGCCGATGACCTGGGTGGCGTTCTTGACCTTCTCGGCCAGTTTGCGAACTTCGTCGGCGACGACGGCAAAGCCGCGGCCCGCTTCGCCGGCGCGGGCCGCTTCGATGGCAGCATTGAGCGCCAGCAGGTTGGTCTGGTCGGATATGTCGTTGATCAGCGAGACAATTTCGTTGATCTTCATTGAGCTCGTATGCAGTTCGGTGACAGTCGACGAGAAATGCTCGATATGCTGATTGGTTGAGCGCATCGTCGAGGCGACGGTTTCCATTTGCTCGAGAGAGCGCTGCGCCAGATCGAGGTTGTTGAGCGTCGAGGACTGGATGGCATCGGAATTGAGGGCGACGTCGGTGACCGCCTGATTGACGCGGTTGCTGGAATCGAAGACGTCGGCAGCCAGCGATTCCTGACGGCGGACGGCGTCGCCGGTCAATTGCACGAGGTGATTCATTCGTGCGGCATCGGCCGCGATACTGACGCTGCGTTCGCGAGCGTGACCGATGAGTCCGCGGACGCGGGTGAAAAAGCGATTGAGGTTGCCGGAAATCCGTCCGGCCGTATCGTTGCCGGGGGCCCCGACGGAGTGGGCCAGGTCGGCATGGCCGTCGGCGATCGCGTTGATGTCGCGATCAATTTTGTCGAAGGCGGCATTGTTGCCAAACAGTCCCATGACATTGTCTCCTGATGTTGTTGGTTTCCGCCCGGGTGGCAGAATTCAGGTTATGTTTTTTCCGGGCGGCGTATTGTCACGGCCCGTCTTGGTGTGGTTTTGTGAAACTGTGACGAATCAGGTGGCGCGCTGGCGCGACGCCATGCGCCCGAGCACGAAGCCCTTGATCTCTGGGAAAGGAATTGGTTTGCCGAAGATGGTGACGTCTGGCGGCAAGCCACGGGTGACGATTTCCTCGCGGTCGATGGCGCTGACGACCATGATGTCCATGCGGCTTAGCGCGGGATTGGCACGCAGTTGGCGGATCATCTCGAAACCATCCATGCCCGGCATCATCAGATCGGCAATCAGGATGTCCGGAACCTTCTGTCCAACCTGCAGCAGGCCGTCAAAGCCGGTGCTGGCGATCCGCAGGTCAATTGGCAGCTCCCAGCCTTCGATGGTCATCTGGTACAGAGACTGCAGCATTGTATCGTCCTCGGTGATGAGGATATCCATTCGCTGGCTGTCGCTGCCCGAGGCGCCTTGGCGGCGGCGGGCGAGCAATGCCTCGACAGCGGTGACCGGAATCCGGCGGTGGCCGCCAGTGGTCTTCCAAGCCTCCAGCGCACCGCTTTCCACCATGTTCTGGACGGTGCCGAGTGAAACACCGAGACGGTGGGCGGCCTGACGGGTACTGAGGTATTCGGTGTCGGTCATGATGGTTTAGGTAAATTTCAAAATTGGTAAATTCTAGTACCAAATTTCCCTTTTGTGCGTAAAAAAACCCGACGGGACTGACCGTCGGGTTTTGTGCTGCATCCCGGTAAATCCGGGGCGCGAGGATCAGAGCTTCTTGGCGTTCTTGGCCAGGTAGGCGGCGACGCCCTCGGTCGAGGCGACCATGCCCGGCTTGCCCTTGTTCCAGCCGGCCGGACAGACTTCGCCATGCTCTTCGAAGAACTGCAGGGCATCGACCATGCGCAGCATTTCGTCGATGTTGCGGCCGAGCGGCAGCATGTTGACGACCTGATGCATGACCACGCCGTTCTTGTCGATCAGGAAGGAGCCGCGCAGGGCAACGCCGGCACCTTCGAGTTCCACGTCGTAGGCACGGCAGATGTCGTGCTTGATGTCGGCAACCAGCGGGTAGCCGACCTGGCCGATGCCGCCTTCCTTGACCGGGGTGTTCTTCCAGGCGAGGTGGGTGAATTGCGAATCGATGGAAACGCCGATGACCTCAACGCCGCGCTGCGCGAATTCGGCGAGACGGTGATCGAAGGCGATCAGCTCGGACGGGCAGACGAAGGTGAAGTCCAGCGGGTAGAAAAAGAGGACGACCGGCTTGCCCTTGAACTGGGAAAGCTTCAGTTCCTTGATTTCGTTGTTGCCATAAACGGCGGTGGCGGTGAAATCCGGTGCTTGCTTGCCAACGAGAACGGCCATGCGTGACTCCTAATGGTGATTGGTTTTGAGGTTGGGGAAACGCCTAATCTACCCAAGCCTGCGGGGGAAAGTCAAACCATGTGGCATGGCTGTGTGCACCCAACATCGCGTTGCCGCTTCGTTTTCGCTTGTGTACTGGCATAATCGCGGCGTTCAGAGACAGATATGTCCGGATGATCGGGGGCAGCACGCGGAGGAGGGGCCGGGTTGTTGAAGGTACTGGTGTTCTTGCCGGTGGTGGGCGCCGGGTTGCTGGCGATCATGCCGGTGCGGCGGATGCTGACGTTGTGGCATCTCGCCATGTTTTTCGCGCTTGCGGCCATGGCCTGGGTCGGTTGGCTGGTCGCAGCCTTCGAACCCCGGGGCGCAGCGATCCAGATGGCGGAGAGCCGTGCCTGGAATGTTCGGTTGGGGTCCTATTTTGCGCTCGGCGTCGATGGCCTGTCGCTGGCGATGTTGGTGCTTGCCGCGCTGTTGACCCTGATTGCCGTGATGGTGTCGCGGCGGATGGTGCATGGGGCAAGGCTCTATTTCGTACTCGTACTTCTGCTCGAATCGGCGATGTTTGGTGTTTTTACCGCCCGCGACTGGTCGCTGTTCTATGTTTTCTGGGAAGCGACGCTGATTCCACTGTTCTTCCTGATCGACCGCCTGGGCGGTGCCAACCGGCAGAAGGCAGCACTCAACTTCTTTCTTTACACCCTCGGCGGTTCGGTATTCATGCTGGTGGCCTTGCTCTTCCTGTATGACGCGGCGCCCGGCCACAGCTTTGCGATGGCCGACATGGCCGAAGGCGGGCGCAGCCTGCCGCTGGCGATGCAGTTGCTGATTTTTGCCGGCCTTTTCATTGGCTTCGGCGTCAAGATGCCGGTGGTGCCGCTGCACGGCTGGCTGCCGCTGGCGCACGTCGAGGCGCCGAGTCCGGTTTCCATCCTGCTTTCCGGCGTCCTGCTGAAGATGGGTGCCTACGGCTTGCTGCGGGCGGCATCAACGCTGCCCGATGCTTTTCTCGCCGTGCAGCACTGGCTGGTGGCCCTGGCCCTGTTGAGCATGCTCTATGGCGCCCTGCTCGCCTGGCGGCAGCAGGACCTGAAAGCCATGGTTGCCTATTCCTCGATTTCGCACATGGGTGTGGTGCTGCTGGGCATTGCGACGCTCAACGTCGCCGGTATCAACGGGGCGGTGACGCAGATGGTGGCCCACGGGCTGAGCGCCGGCTTGCTTTTCCTTGTGGTCGGTCTGCTGTACCAGCGGGCGCATAGCCGCGATCTGGCCGATTATGGCTCGTTGCTTAGCCGGGCGCCACGCTTCGCGTTCTTTGTTGCTTTCGGTTTGCTTGCGGCGGTCGGAATGCCCGGTAGCGGCGGTTTCATCGCCGAAGTGCATGTACTGTTTGGCGCCTGGCCGCGCTGGGGCGGCTGGATCGTGCTGCCCGGGTTGGCCATGCTGGTGGGCGCAGCCTACAGCTTGCGTGTTATCGGTCGTCTGGCGCTCCCCGGTCCCGGGGGCGCGATCGATGACATGACGCGGACGGAGACTTGGGCGGCCGCGACGCTGGCGGCGGGCATCGTCGCACTGGGTGTCTGGCCGGCGCCGCTGCTGGGCCTGATCGCTGGTGGCGTCGATTCGTTGGGGAAGGTGTTTGGTGGCTGAACATGGCTGACCTGGCGAACGAACGCGATCTGCCGCTCGCCGAGCGCCTGGCCAGCTGGGTGGCGCATCTGGCGCACGTCTTGCCGGCGCAGGCGCCGATCCGGGATTTTGTTCATCACAACACGCTGCATGGCTTTCAGCATTTGCCTTTTGCCGAAGCGGTGGCAGCGGCGCATCGTCTGACGGGCGCACGTGCCTACTGGCCGGAGTCCCGCTTTCATGCCGCGTTTGCCGAGGGGCGCGTCGATGCCGACGATCTGGTGGCGGCGCTCGACGATGCCGGGCTGGCCGACCTGGATCAGCCGCTGTCCGTCGGGGTCAGCCGCCGCGCGGTGTTGCTGGCCAGCCTGCAACTGGATCTGACGCCGCAGGTCGGGGCACGGCGAAACTGGTTGCAGAGTGAACGGGGTGCCGATCCCGATTTTGGGCTTTTTTTGGCGTTGACCGCAGATGCCGACCCGGATGTGCCTACCGATTGGCGAACCCTGGCCGCGGCCCGCTGGCAGATGCTGTGTGATCGTGTTGGTCGGCAATGGAGCCTGCGTTCGCTGCTCGAATACTTGTCGGGGGAGGATGTGCTGGAGCGTGTGCGCAGCATCCTGCAGCGGCATCTGGCGGCCCACCTTGATCTCGGTGTCGCAGCGTGGCGCAACCCGGATCGCGCTCTTGGCTTTTTTGCAGCCTGGCGGGCCTGCGCCGGGCTTGACCTGCAGTGGGAGCTCGACGAGTTGCCGAATGTGCACGACGAGATCGTTCAGTTGTCTGACGATCCGCTGGCGGTGCTCGGCGAGGAATTGGCCCGCCTGATTCCAGACGAGGCGCTCTGGTACGGCTATCTGGAACGCTTGGCGCTGGAATTGCCAGGCTGGTCGGGGATGTTCCTCTGGCGGGCGAGCAACCCCGCCCGTGGTGACGGCACGCCGGTGGCGATGGTGGATTATCTGGCAGTCCGTGTGCTGCTCGAACGCCTGCTCTGCGAGGATCTGCTGCGGCGGATGACCGGTCTGCCCATGAGTTTTGACGAACTTCAGGGCTACTACCTTGCCAGCCTTGGCGAATTTCATGTCCGCGATGCCCTGCGTCAGGGCGTGCTTCCAGAAGCCTTGCAAGACGAGGCCGCCGCACTGCTGACGGCCGGGCCAGGGAACGATGCTGCCTGGGCGTCGCTGGCCGGCCGCGTGGCAGCTTCTGGGGGAACAGGGCGCTGGCAGGACGCCTGGCGTTTGCAGCAGCTCGCCCGGGCGCTGGCGCTTCCCGTCGATCGTCTGCAGTTGGCCGGGCCGGGGGCGGCGCGAGAGTTACTCGATTGCGCGCTTGGTTTCGACCCCTTGCAGCGGGGTGAAATCTGGTTGCTGGCCTACGAGCGGCATTACCGGGAGCAGCTTTTCTCGGCGCTGGCTGCCAACCGCGGCCGGGCATCGACCAACGGTCAGCCGTCGGCGCAGGTTGTTTTCTGCATGGATGACCGCGAGGAAGGCACACGCCGCCATCTGGAGGAGATCGCGCCAGCGGTCGAAACCTACGGCGCGGCCGGATTCTTCGGCGTGGCGATGTACTGGCAGGGCGTCAATGATGAGACGAAGACTGCGCTCTGCCCGGTGGTCGTCCAGCCCCGGCATTTTGTCACCGAGCAGGTCGCGGACGCCGATCTCCCGGCACTGGCGGGGTACCGGCAGCGCCGCGAGCGGCGCCTGCTTTGGCGGGAGCGTCTGTACCAGTCGACGCGACGCAGTGCGCTGTTGGCGCCGGTATTGAGTGCCGCGGCAGCCGTGCCGGCGTTGATGAACCTGGCGGCCAATCAGCTGGCACCAGCCTGGCAGGGGGCCGCAGCGCAGCGCTGGCGGCGTCAGCATGATGGCGATTTACGCACGATTTTGGCGTTCACCGCAGATGCCGCCGAGAATGCCTCGGCCGACGCACCGCTAGGTGGATTTACCGACGACGAGCAGGCCGAACGGGTGGCCGGTTTCCTGCGCACTATCGGACTGACCGGCGGCTTTGCGCCCGTGGTGTTGATATTCGGTCACGGGTCCGGGAGCCGCAATAACCCCCATCTGTCGGCTTACGATTGCGGCGCCTGTTCCGGGCGCCATGGTGGCCCGAACGCCCGCGTCTTCGCAGCCATGGCCAATCGGCCCGAAGTGCGCGCCGGCCTGGCACAGCGCGGTCTGTACATTCCGGAGACGACCTGGTTCATCGCAGCCGAACATAACACCTGCGACGACGGTGTCGAGTGGTACGACCTTGAGCAGGCACCTCCCGCAGTTGCCGGCGATATCGAACGCCTGCTGGCACAGGTCGGCGAAGCGTGCCGGGCGCATGCCGCGGAGCGCTGCAGGCGTCTGGCATCGGCGCCGGTCCGGCCCTCGCCTTGGCTGGGCAAGCGCCATGTGCAGGGGCGGGCCAATGACATTTCGCAGGCGCGGCCGGAACTGGGTCACGCCACCAACGCTGCCGCTTTCATCGGTCGGCGCAGCATGAGTCGCGGGCTGTTTCTCGACCGGCGGGTGTTCCTGATTTCCTACGATCCGACGCAGGATGCCGGCGGCAGCATCGTCGAGAATATCCTGCTCGCCGCCGGCCCGGTCGGTGCCGGGATTGCCCTCGAATACTATTTCTCCACGGTCGACAACGAACGCTATGGTTGCGGCTCGAAAATCACCCACAACCTGAGCGGGCTGTTCGGCGTCATGGAGGGTGCCGATTCCGATCTGCGCACCGGCCTGCCCTGGCAGATGGTCGAGATTCACGAGCCGATGCGCCTGCTGGTAGTGGTGGAGCAGGAAGCCGATTGCTTGAGCGAGATCGTTGGTCGTCAGCCCGCATTGCAGGAACTGGTTGGCAAAGGCTGGATCATCGTCGCTGCACAAAGCCCGAGCACCGGCGACATCCATCGATATTGCCCGCGACGTGGTTGGCTGCGGTGGTCCGGCAGCGCAGTGTTGCCCCAGGTAGCGCGTTCGGCCGACTGGTTTGCCGGCGAATCGGCGCCGTTGCCGCCGGCGATTCTGCTGGGGGGGCGCGCATGAGCGGCCTGCTTACCCATCTTGCGGATGTCGTCTGGCTGGTGCCGGCGCTGCCACTCCTTGCCGGCTTGTTCAATGGCGCACGGGTGCTGCTCGGGCGCACCTGCGGCGATGCCAGCGAGCCGCTGACCGCCCGTTTGAGTGCGCTGACGGCGCTGGGTGGCTTGTTGTTGTTGCTTGCCATCGATGCTTTGGCATTCCGTGATGGCGTTCCCGGTCATCGCGTGTTCAGTGTCTGGTTCGGTACGCCGGAATGGCAGGGAACGTTCTCCTTCCTGCTCGACGGTCTGTCGCTCAGCGTGGCGACGGTGACCGCGCTGATTGGCTGGCTGGTGGCCCGCTTCTCCGCCAATTATCTGCACCGTGAGCCAGGGTTTCATCGCTTCTTCATCGTGCTCAGTCTTTTCCTGAGCGGTATCCAGTTTGTATTGCTGGCCGGCAATGCGCTGCTCGCCTTTGTTGGCTGGGAAATGTGCGGTGTCGCCTCCTTCCTGCTCATTGGCTATGCCTGGCAACGTCCGCTGGCGACCGGCAATGCCTTGTTTGCCTTCGCCACCAATCGTGCCGGCGATGCTGGTTTCCTCTTCGGGTTGGGTCTGGCGGCGTTCTGGCTGGGCGGTTTCGAGTGGCCGCTGTTTACCGAAGAAGTCCGCTTGCCGATGGTCGATGCCCGTATTCTGGCCATTGGTTTTGTCATCGCTGCCTTGGTCAAGTCGGCACAGTTGCCATTCACGCCGTGGATCGCACGCGCGTTGGAGGGGCCGACGCCATCGTCGGCGATTTTCTACGGCGCGGTTCTGATCCATGCCGGCGTCTATTTGATGCTGCGATTGTCGCCGTTGCTGGAACAGGTGCCCGACCTGATGCTCGCTTTGGCTGTCGCTGGTGCTGTCACCGCGGCCTACGCGTGGCTGGTCGGTCTGGTGCAGACGGATGTCAAGTCGGCGCTGATTTACGCTACGGTCTTTCAGGTCGGACTGATGTTTTTCGCCATTGGCCAAGGCTGGACGACACTGGCGACCGTACACCTCTGCCTGCATGCTGCGTGGCGAACCTGGCATTTCCTGCTGGCGCCTTCATGGCTGCAGATTACGCGGGCACGCCCCGCACCGCCGCCGTTCTGGCTGGCGCGCAGCCGGTTACTGTACACCGCGGCCCTGCAGCGTTTCTGGCTGGACCGGCTGGCGATGATCCTGGTGGTCAGTCCGACCGAATCCTTCGCCCGCGACAGCCGTCGTCTGGAGGCGAATTTCATCGACCGTGCGCTGGGTGAGGTCGGCAAGGGCGAGGCCGTTGATGCCGGCCGGCCGCTGGTTCGTGCCGACGGTCTGCCGGGGCGGGCGCTGGCTGCGGTGGCCGGCTATTTGCAGCAGATTGAAAACCGCCTCCTGCTGCAGGGCCGGGGTGGCGTTGCGGAACACCTGCTGCAGCGGCTGGGGGCGTATCTGCAGACGATCGAGCACCTGCTCGAACAGCCGCGTTATTTGATGATGGCAGTGATGGCGACCTTTGTGGTGATCCTGTGAGCGGTGGTTTTTCCGAGATTTTCTGGCAGCAGCAGGCGGCCATGCCGCTGCTGGCGGCGCTGCAATTGCTACCGTTGGCCGGTGCCGGCGTGGTACTGGCGTTGGGTGAGCGTGTGCTGGCCGTGCGTATGGGCAAGGCGGTCGCGCTGGCCGAGTTGCTGTTGGCAGGCTGGATCGCCAGTCGAATCGACAGCGCATCTTCGGCTTTCCAGTTCGCCGAGCGCTGGCCGGCGCTCGCTTATCATGTCGGTGTCGATGGCATCGCCATCGTCTTCATTCTGGCGGCCGCACTGCTCACCTTCCTGATGACGCTCTATGGCATGAGTCGCGGCATGATTTCGCCGGGCCGGCTGTTTGCGGTGCTACTGGTCGCTGAGGCAGGTTTCATCGGCATGCTGGTAACGCTCAACGTTGCCTGGTTTGCTGTTTTCTCGCTGATTGAGCTGTGGTCGGTGGTCTATCTGCTCCGCCGCTGGGCATCGTCGCGGGCCGAGATCCAGGCGCTGGCGCGCTTCATTCAGTATCAGGGTTTTGGCTGGCTGATGTTTGCAGCCGGGTGCGTTGTGCTTGGCTGGGGGCATGCCGACGCTACCGGCGGGCGATGGAGCTTCGATCTTTTTGATCTGACCGGCGCCTTGCCTGAAGGAAAGTTCCAGACAGCGGCGTTTTATCTGCTGTTCTACGGACTGGCTGTTCGTACGCCCTTGTTTCCGTTGCACGGCTGGTTGCCGAACATGGCCCAGCATGGCCTGATTGCTGTCGCGCCAGCCTTGATGGTGGGGGTTAAAGTCGGCATTTTCGGCATGCTGCGCTTCGTCTTGCCGCTGACGCCGGCCGCTGTAGCGACCTGGCAACCCTACGTTGTCGGTTTCGCCATGGCAGGCGTTTTCTTTGCTGCTGCGCTGGCCTTTCTGCAGACCAACCTGCGACGGCTGCTGGCCTTTGCCGTGGTCAGCCACACCAGCCTGCTGGTCATCGGCCTGTTCAGTTTGCATGAAGCGGGTATTCAAGGCGCAGTTCTGCTTTCGGCGAACTTCGGTCTGGCGGTGACTGGCATGTGGTTTATCGTTGGCTTTGTTTTCCGACGGACAGGGACCACCGAACTGGGCGAGCTTTCCGGTTTGTTCGAGCGCATTCCCTTCCTGGCCATCGCCTTTCTGTCGTTTGGCCTGGCCATTGTCGGCATGCCCGGGACGCCGGGTTTCGATGCGGCACACCTGATTCTCGAATCCGCCATCGACCGTTTCGGCGCCTTGTCCACGGTGGCGACGGCGCTCGGTAACGTTGCTGCAGCTGGCTTCCTGCTCTGGGCCTTTCAGCGCGCCTTCCTCTCGCAGGCCCGAGGTAGCGGGCTGGATGTCGACCGTACGTTGGTCATGGAATACGTCGTCGTCGGTATTGCCCTGGCGGCGCTGCTGGCCATCGGCTTCTTTACTGAGCCTTGGCTGCAATTGACTGAGGCGGCCAGCCACGCTGCGGCAGCGAGGTTTGCGCGATGAACTGGCACCTGCTTTCGCTGCTGGTGTTCTCGCCGTTGCTTGTCGCGGCTTGCCTCTGGTGTGTTCCTGCGAAGATGGTGCGCTGGTTGACTGCTGTGGGCATGTTGCTGACCCTGGCGCTAAGCACGGCGGTGCTGATTGCCTATGACCCGGCCGGTCCCCGATTCCAGCTGGTCGAACAGGCGGAATGGATTGCTGGCCTCAAGGTGGCGTACCGGTTTGCCATCGATGGCCTTTCCGTACTCTTCCCGGCGTCAACTGCGTTGCTCTTCCTGGGGGCACTGGTGGCGTCATGGCGTCGCGATCCTGTCGATAGTCGCCTTTATTTCAGTCTGTTGCTTGGTCTGCAGTCGGCAACACTGGGGATTTTCTGTGCCCTCGATCTGCTGCTCTTCTTTGTCTTCTGGGAGTTGACCCTGATCCCGGTGTTCTTTCTGCTTGGTCGCTGGTCGGTCACGGACGGTGGACCGGCAGCGGCAACGCGTTATTTTCTGATCATGCTCGCTGGCGGTGTACCGCTCCTGATCGCTTTTGTCATTGCCGGTAGCAGTAGCGCCGGATTCGATCTTGGCGCCCTGCTTACCCAACCGCTGCCACCCGGGCGGCAACTGGTCTTTTTCCTGTTGTGCCTGATCGGGTTCGGCCTGAAGGTGCCACTGGTACCCCTGCATACTTGGCTGCCTCAGTTTGCGCTGGCCGGGCCGGGAGCGCTGACGGCGTTGCTGGTCGGGCTGAAACTCGGGGCCTTTGGCCTGCTGCGCATTGCGATGCCTCTGGCTCCGGCGGTTGCGCAGGATTTGCACTGGCTGCTGGCAGGTCTGGGAACAGTGAGCTTGCTCTATGGCGCCGTCGGCATGCTGGCTCAGAGTAATCTGCGGGTCAGTATGGCCTATGCCAGCATTTGCCACGTCGGGCTGGCAGTGCTTGGCTTGGCCTCGTGTTCAGCGCAGGGCGTGCAGGGGGCTGTGTCCTTGCTGCTCAGCTTCGCGGTGGCAACAGGAGGCGCCTTCCTGTTACTGGAGTTTCTGCGGCAGCGGACAGGCTCTACGGATATTCATGCGCTGGGTGGTGCTGCGCGGACCATGCCGTTGCTGGCGACCGGGTTTTTGATCTGCGGACTGGCCGGCGTAGGTATGCCTGGCACCAGCAGCTTCCCGGGAGAGTTTCTGCTCATCCTGTCGGCGCTCGAACACCACACGGGGGCAGGCATGGCGGCATTGTTCGGTCTGTCGATTGCGGCAGCGGCCTTCCTGTCACTCTATCGCAAGGCCTTCTTCGGGCCGGTGACACGACCGGAAGTCGCTCAGGCTGAAGACCTGCGCCCTCGTGAATGGGCGGTGCTGGTTATCCTGATCGGCATGGTGGTGGTGATCGGGGTCTACCCGGGACCGTGGATTGATTTGCTGCGGCCGGCTGCCGAGGCCTGGTCGGCAGGTCTTAGCCGCTGAGTGCAGCGGGTATCAGGCGGCGACGGCGAGATTCGGTCTGCCGCCGGTGGTCGCCTTGGCCAGGCGCTTCATTTCTGCCCGCAGTGCAACCTGCTGGCCGGCAGTGACCATGCGCTGCCCTGGGCACCAATCGAAACTGATGTCGGCCTCAGCGACCCCCATCCCATAAAGTGCCTGTGCCATGCTGCGAAAATCCGCTTGTTCGATGCTGCGACCGTCATTAAGTTGGGCGACAAACTGGTTCTTGAAGTGGGCGATGCTTGCCTGCAGTGCCATGATGATCCCTCCTTTGCCTGCAGGATAGCGCCGGCCTCCGGAGGTGACTGTGGCATATTCCACGGTCAGTGCGAGAAGTCTCCGGTTTGGCGTTGGGATCAGCAATATTCGTCGTCGCAGCTGAGATTGGGCAGGAGAATGTAGGCGCGCGCCAGTGCGCTGCTCAGGTCGGGACAGACGTTTTCGTCGCCAAGGTGGTCGATGAAGCCGGAGCGGAAGAGCAGCGATCCCGGCTGCGAGTTCATGCCGCAGACAATCAGGGTGCAGCCCCGCTTCTGCAACTTGTCGCGCAGGCTTTCCAGACCTTCCAGCCCGGTAGTGTCGAGCTGGATCAGGCGGGTCATGTCGAGAATGACCACTTCGGGATGCCCGACGCGCGGGTCGAGCAGTTCTTCCAGCTTGTTGACCGCGCCAAAGAACAGCGAACCAAAGAGCTGCCAGGCAGCGACGCGCATGGTGCCGTCCGGGTAGAGAAAGCGGGGTTCCTGGGCTTCCTCATCCAGCGGCAGGCGCTCGATGCGGGTCAGTTCCGACATGCGGTAGATGAAGAACAGGCTTGCCAGCACCATGCCGAGTTCGACAGCGATGGTCAGGTCGAACAGTACGGTGACGAAGAAAGTTGCGAGCAGGATGATGCGGTAGTTGTAGGAGTAGCGCTTCAACTCGCGGAATTCGTGCCATTCGCCCATGTTGATGGCGACGACCATGACGATGGCGGAGAGCGCGGCCAGCGGCACGTAGGAAGCCAGCGGGGCGGCCACCAGCACAATCGCCAGCAGGACCAGCGCATGGAGAATGCCGGCGATGGGCGTACGACCGCCGGTACGAACATTGGTCGTGGTGCGGGCGATGGCGCCGGTGGCGGCGAAACCGCCGAACAGCGGTGCCGCCATGTTGGCGAGACCTTGTGCGATCAGTTCCTGATTGGGATCGTGCCGGTCATCGATCTGGCTGTCGGCGACACGGGCGGAGAGCAGCGACTCGATGGCGCCGAGCAGGGCAATGGTGATTGCGGGCGAGATCAGTTTGCCGAAATCGTGAATCGACAGCGAGGGCATGCCGAATGCCGGCAGTTCCTGCGGAATGCCGTTGAAGCGGCTGCCGATGGTTTCGACCGGAAGTTCGAGTGCCCAGGCGGCGAGGGTGCCGATGATCAGTACAGCCAGCGGCCCGGGCGCACGGCGCATCAGCGCAATTTTCTGGGCGAGGCGGTTGTAGGAAAGCAGGAAAATGAAACAGGTGACGGCCAGCCCCAGCGTCGGCAAGTCGACGGTGTGGGCGTGCGCGGCCAGCGTCTTGATCCGGGCGAAGAACTCGGCGGGAAGGTTGTCGATGCGCAGGCCGAAGAAATCCTTGATCTGCGCCATGAAGATGACGACCGCGATGCCGTTGGTGAAACCGATGACAACGGTCACGGGGATGAAGCGGATGAGCTGGCCCATGCGGGCAATGCCCATGGCCAGCAGCATTAGCCCGGCGAGCATGGTGGCGCCGAGCAGATTGCCGAAACCGTGGGCAGCGACGATGCCGTAAACGATAGGAATGAAGGCGCCGGTCGGGCCGCCGATCTGGACACGGGAGCCGCCCAGCGCCGAGGTGATCAGGCCGGCGACGATGGCAGTCCAGATGCCGGCGGTCGGCGAGGCGCCGGAGGCGATGGCGAAGGCCATGGCCAGCGGCAGCGCGAGTACGCCGACGGTGATGCCGGCTGCGAAATCCTTGCCAAACTGGGCGCGCGTGTAGCCGGGCAGGCAATCCAGCAGCTTGGGGCGGAAGGCGATTTTCATGGCGCGCGCTCGTCAGGGAGAGCGATGCATTATATGATTGCCTGATGATGCGTCAATGTTAATCATATGTTAACATGATGCCCAATGCATCCACCGAGAGAGTGCACAAATGGAGAACCGTACCGCTCGTCTGACCTTGCTCATCGACCCCCGCAAGAAGGCGATCTTCGAGGAAATCTGTGCCGCACAGGATCTGACGCCGTCGCAGGTCGTACGCCGCCTGATCCGTCAGTACATCATCGACAATGCCGGCAGTCGCGAACTCCCGGCATGGCTGACTGCCGGGCGCTCGCCTGATTAGTCCTGAGGCGGTCGCGGCGGTAATTTGTCCGGGTGTTGGTGCTGCAGGTAGTTCTCGAACTTGGCCTGCATTTCCGGCGCCTGCTTGGCGATCTCGCGCAGGATGCGGGCGACTGACCAGAACATCACGACAATGCCGCCGGCGGTGCAGGCAACGGCTTCTGCGGTCGACGCCGGAAAGCCACTGAAAATGGCACCCTTGTCGGCAATGAAATAGCTGGCGCCAATGGCCACGCAGGAGAGTCCGAAGACATCGCCGAGGGCGTAGAGGGCAATCGTGCCGGTCAATCGTGGGCGAGGCGGACGATGGGCGGTCGGGAACATGGCGGCTCGTTATAATGCGCGGGTCGCCATTTTGCCCGAACCGGAGTTCGCATGCTTGCCCTGCGTCGTTCATTTGCCCTGCTGACCGCACTCCTTGCCAGCGGCCTTGCCCAGGCCGACCTGAAAATTGGCGTCATTGCCTCGTCGACCGGTCCGACGGCCATTGTCGGCATTCCGCAGAAGAACACGGCGGCGCTGTTGCCGACGGAGATTGCCGGCCTCAAGGTCGAATACATCGTCCTCGATGACGCGTCCGATCCGACGCATGCCGTTACGGGTGTCAAGAAACTGATCGGTGAGCACAAGGTCGATGCGTTGATCGGGCCGACCACGACACCGGCGGCGCTGGCGATGCTCGATTTTGTTGCCGAGTCGAAGACGCCGCTGCTGACCACGGTGGGTTCATCGGCCGTGATTACGCCGCTCGACGACAAAAAGAAGTGGGTGTTCAAGACCACCCAGAACGACGATCTGATCGCCGAAGCGGTACTTGCCCACATGAGCGCGAACGGCGTGCGCAGTGTTGGCTTTGTCGGGTTCAACGATCCCTACGGCGAGAACTGGTACAAGGTGTTTTCGGCCATGGCGGAAAAAGCCGGACTGCAGCTGGTGGCCAACGAACGCTACAACCGTACCGACCAATCGGTGACCGGCCAGGTGCTGAAGCTGATTGCCGCCCGGCCGGATGCGGTGTTCATTGCCGCGACAGGCGGACCGGCGGTGCTGCCGCAGGCCGGTTTGCTCGAGAAGGGATACAAGGGCAAGGTTTACCAGACGCACGGCGTGGCGACCAATGACTTCATCCGGCTCGGCGGCAAGGCGGTCGAGGGTACGCTGATGGCGGGCGGGCCGATGCTGGTCGCCGATGATCTGGTGCCAGGCAATCCGGTCAAGCCGGTCGCCCTGGGCTATATCAAGGCCTACGATGCCAAGTACGGTCCGGGAACAACCTCGACCTTTGGCGCCAATACCTGGGATGCCGGCCTGCTGCTGCAGAAGGCGATTCCGGAGGCCTTGAAGAAGGCGAAGGCGGGGACGCCGGAGTTTCGCATCGCACTGCGCGATGCGCTGGAGCGCTCGCGCGAGGTGGTTGGCGCACAAGGGGTGTTCAATATGAGCGCGCAGAACCATAACGGCATGGATCAGCGGGCGCGGGTGATGATGACCGTCAAGGCGGGCAAGTGGGTGGCGGTCGCGCCATGAAGCGCCTGTTGGGCGGACTACTCCTCGGCTTTGCGGCTGCGTTGGCGCAGGCCGACGGCAAGCTGCCGACGGTTGAGATCTACATGCCGACGCCTTGCCTGGCCTGCATCGACTGGGGCGCCTATCTGGCCGAGCGCGGGTTCAAGGTGGTGTACAAGGAATCAGCCGACATGGCTGCCGTCAAGAAACGCTTGAAGGTACCGAAGGCGGTCGAGTCGGTGCATACCGCCGTGGTTGCGGGCTACTTCGTCGAGGGGCATGCCTACGCCGAGGATATTCACGAGCTGTTGCGCGAGCGGCCGAAAGCCCGTGGCATTGCCGTGCCCGGTTTGCCGATCGGTGCCCCGGGTCGGGAGTTTTCGAATCCGACGTGCGAGACAGCATGTACGACGCTGGATATCACCAGCGGCGAACGGCCGCCGAAACGCGAACTGTTCGATACCCTGCTGATCCTGCCCGACGGTAATACCAAAATATGGGCGCGCCACTGAGGTCGTGCCCGGCGAGGTTCAGTTGGGCGGGAGGCCCAGTTCGGCATACATTGCCTGTGCCCATAGGATGTCCTCGTCGCTTGCCTGAGGGATGTGCTGCTGGCGGACGGTTTGCTGGATCAGACCATCGCCGCGGAAACGATAAGCGGTGTCGATGCGGGTCATCTCGCGCGGGCTGACGCGGGTGATGACCTGGCAGCTGCTGTCGGGCAACAGCCGGGGCGGCGTGTCGCCGGCCGCACGAGCGGCAATCTCCCGGGCGACGATCTGCCCTTGCCGCGCGGCGATCTGTCCGGTTTTTGGATAGAAGCCGAAGAGGGGGGAGCTGCGGTCGAGTTGATCGCCGATGAGGAAAACGTTCGGATCCCCGACGGCGTGCAGGTGTGTGGGGTCGTGGGCTGCCCAGCCGCTGGGGCTGCCATCGCCGTTGCGCCCGATCAGGTTGCTTTGCCAGAGCAGATCGGCGGCCTGTTGCGGTGGGGCGAGCAGGGCATCGGTGAAGTCGACGGTGTCGAACTCGGTCTGGATGCGCCGGGCAACCGGATCGACATGGCGGATCGTCGCTTGCGGCAGGTAGGTGATCCAGTCGCGGTAGGCATCTCGGTAAACCCGGTCGAAAGCCAGCATGGGCAGATTCGGGTCGAGGATCACCAGCCGTGCCTTGAGTTGTCGCTGGCGCAGGGTGTCGGCGATCATCAGTGCCCGCTCGTAGGGGGCCGGTGGGCAACGATAGGGCGCGGGCGGGATGGTCAGGACCAGCGTGCCGCCGGTGAAGCGGGCCAGCTTCTGTCGGAGTGCCGGCAAGCCGGCGGGATCGACATGGCCGCTGGCGAATTTTTCGCGGGTCAGCCGGGCCAGTTCGCTGTCGTCGCCGAACCAGGCGCCATGGTTTTCGCGGATACCGGCTGCGATCACCAGCCAGTCGTAAGGCAAGGTGCCGGTGCTTGCCGAAATTTGCCGTTTTTCCCGGTCGACCGCAGTCACCTCGGTTTGCAGGAAGCGATAGCCATGGCGACGGGCGATGTCGGCATAGGCGGCTCGTATGGGCGTCTGGGGCAGCAGGTCGCAGAGCCAGCGATTGGATAGCGGGAAGGACGTGAAGTGACTGTCTCGCGCCAGCAGCGTGACGTCCAGCGTCGGTGCCATCTGGCGCAGCGTCCGGGCTGTCGCCAGTCCGCCCCAGCCGCCACCGATGATGAGTACGCGTGCCGAACTGGCATGGGCGGCGGGAATCTGGCTGAACAGCACGGCGCCGAGCGCGGTTTTCAGGGCTTGACGACGATCCATCGCGGCGACTCGAGTTGTCCGGAAAAATATTTGGTAAATAGGCTTGACATTACGGCTGTCAAGGGGTGGTTATGCACAATCCGATGGTCTGAGTCATCGGTTGTCGATTATGGCCCGTTAAATTTGTTGAATTGTTATGGCCGATGATAAATTCCTTATAAATCAGTGGGCTATGATTTGGCTCAAGTTTTGGGCAGGGTAGGAAAAAACCTTTGCCGACCGTCACTTACGGTATCGCATTGCACTTGATCCACAGAGTTATCCACAGCTTTTGTGGATAGTCTGAAAAGCCTTCGGCCAGAGGGGTAATTGGCCCAGTAACTTAAAGTAAAGCTTGAGCTTTGGCAGCGGAATTGCTGCGGTGCAATAGAAAACGGCCTGTCACGCAGGCCGTTTTTTTTGGTGAAGATTATTTGACTCGCATGCCGGGTTCGGCGCCGCTGTCTGGCGACAGCAGGAAGATGCCGGGCGTTTTGCCCGTGGTATCGGAGGCCGCCAGTACCATGCCTTCCGACATCCCGAATTTCATCTTGCGCGGCGCCAGGTTGGCCACCATTACCGTCAGCCGACCGACCACCTGTGCCGGATCGTAGGCCGACTTGATGCCGGCGAAGACGTTACGTGTCTCGTTGTTGCCGATGTCCAGTGTCAGCCGGACCAGCTTGTCGGCGCCCTCCACGTGCTCGGCGTTGGCGATGCGGGCGATGCGCAGGTCAACCTTCATGAAGTCGTCGATATTACAGAACGGCTCCCACGGGCGTTCGGCCTTGATCTCGTTCTGCTGGTGCTGGGCGTGGCGCTGTTGCGATTCGGCCGATTTGTGGCTGTTTTCCGGGTTCACCGCAGGGGCCAGCGATTCCTTGTTGGCTTCGACCAGCTTCTCGATGAGCTTGGGATCAACGCGGGTCATCAAGTGCTCATAGGCATTGATGGCGTGGCCGGCAGCGAGCAGGCCTTGCGTGTCACCCCAGGCCAGCGGTGCAATGTTCATGAACTTTTCCACCTTGCCGGCAACGACCGGGAGGATGGGCTTGAGCAGCACGGTGAGCAGGCGGAAGAGGTTGAGGGCATTGCTGCAGGCGGCGTGCAGTTCGACATCCTTGCCTTCCTGCTTGGCGAGTTCCCAGGGCTTGACGCTATCGACGTACTGGTTGGCGATGTCGGTGAGGGCCATGATCTCGCGCATCGCCTTGGCGAATTCGCGGGCCTCGTACAGCTCGGCGATGCGCGGGGCGGCTTCCTGAATGGCCTTGATCGCCGGCAGACTAGCATCGGCCGGGGCAAGCTGGCCGTTGAAGCGCTTGGCGATGAAGCCGGCGGAGCGGCTGGCGATATTGACGTATTTGCCGACGAGGTCGGAATTGACGCGGGCGCAGAAGTCCTCGAAGTTGAGGTCGATGTCTTCCATCGTCGCCGACAGCTTGGCGGCAAAGTAGTAACGCAGCCATTCCGGGTTGAGGCCGGTCTTGAGGAAGCTTTCGGCGGTGATGAAGGTGCCACGCGACTTCGACATCTTGGCGCCATCGACGGTGAGGAAGCCGTGGGCGAAGATCTTGGTCGGCGTGCGGTAGCCGGCGTGCTGCAGCTCGGCTGGCCAGAACAGCGCGTGGAAGTAGAGGATGTCCTTGCCGATGAAGTGGTAAAGCTCGGTCTTGGCGTCGGCCTTGAAGTATTCGTCGAAATCCAGACCCTGTTTGGCGCACAGGTTCTTGAAGGAACCCATGTAGCCGATCGGTGCATCGAGCCAGACGTAGAAATACTTGCCCGGCGCATCCGGAATCTCGAAACCGAAGTAGGGGGCGTCGCGCGAGATATCCCAGTCGGTCAGCTTGTTTTCGCCGGCAGCGCCCAGCCACTCCTGCATCTTGTTGGCGGCTTCCGGTTGCAGCACGCCGTTGTCGCGGGCGGTGTACTGGCGCAGGAAGGCTTCGCAGCGCGGGTCGGAGAGCTTGAAGAAATAGTGTTCGGAATTACGCAGTTCCGGCTTGGCACCGGAGACGGCGGAATAGGGGGAGATCAGGTCGGTCGGCGCATAGGCGGCGCCACAGGATTCGCAGTTGTCGCCGTACTGGTCCTTGGCGCCGCACTTCGGGCACTCGCCCTTGATGAAGCGGTCGGGCAGGAACATCTGCTTCACCGGGTCGTAATACTGCTCGATGGTGCGGGTTTCGATCAGGCCGGCGGCCTTGAGCTTGCCGTAGATGTCGTTGGCGCATTCGCGGTTTTCCGGCGAATGGGTGCTGTGATAGTTGTCAAAACCGACCATGAAGCCGGAAAAGTCACGGAAATGCTCGCCGTGCACGCGTTCGATCAGCTGTTCCGGCGTGATCCCTTCTTTTTCGGCGCGGAGCATGATCGGCGTGCCGTGGGTGTCGTCGGCACAGACATACCAGCATTCATTGCCGGACATTTTCTGGAAGCGGACCCAGATATCGGTCTGGATGTATTCGACCAGGTGGCCGAGGTGGATGGCGCCGTTGGCGTAAGGCAAGGCAGAGGTGACAAGGATTTTGCGCGACATGATGAGGCAGCCGGAAAGATAAAGGGCAATTTTACAACGCCAGCCGCCACCATCGGGAGCTTGCCGACTGTTTTGATCGGGATGTGACAATGTTGCGCTCGGTAAGGGTTTGTTATGGGTTGGTAAAACCGGGGGGTAAGCGTATTGCAGCAGCCAATGCGAGGCGGCAGAATCGGTTCGTCATCCGGAGGTAACATGCTATTTGCAATCGTCGATCCCAATCGTAGCCAGACCGAAGTGCTGAAGGCGCTGTTGCGCAGTGAAGGGCATCAGGCCGAAGTCTTTCGTGATGCGCTGGCCATGCTCGAAGCCATCAAGCTTCGGAACTTCGAGTTTTTCATTGTCGATGCCGGTCTGGATGACCTTCCCGCCCAGGAGGTCATCTCAGCAATCCGTACCGACGCCGCGCCGGATGTGCCGCTGATTGTGTGCGGTGACAATCTTGCTGAAGACGTGGTGGCCGATCTGTTGCATCTCGGTGCCGATGATTTTGTCGCCAAGCCACTTCGTTACATGGAGTTCATGGCGCGGATCAGCGTCCAGTTGCGTCGCCGTCGCAGCGCGGGTCAGTCACCGGTGCAGTTTGGTGCCCTTGACCTTGATCTGGCCGGACGTCGCATTTCACTTGCTGGCAGCGAAGTTGACCTCACCCAGCGAGAGTTCGATCTGGCGGTAGTCTTTCTCAAAAATGTCGGTCGTGTCCTGCCGCGTGAAGAGTTGTTGTCCGGGGTGTGGGCCAAGGGGCAGGAGGTTGTTGATTCCCGCACCGTCGATACCCATGCCAGTCGGCTGCGCAAGAAGTTGGGGCTTTCGGGAGAGAGTGGCTTGATGCTGACCTCGGTTTACGGACAGGGCTATCGTCTGGATACGGTACATAGCAACTGACCGGAACGGCGGTTTGGGTTATACTGGACAAAATTTGTCGGGTATTCGTCCAGGGCCCGCGTGCAACCCCACTCCGGAGTTTTCATGAGTCTCACTGAACAGCAGATCAAGACTGTGCTTTCGGCAGCAGTCGACCCCAACACCGGCAAGGATTTCGTTGCCGGCAAGGCGCTCAAGAACATCAAGTTTGATGGCGATGATGTTTCATTCGATATTGAACTCGGCTACCCGGCAAAAACCCAGATCGACAGTATCCGCAAGCAGGTGATTGCAGCCGTTCGCACGCTTCCAGGTGTTGGGAATGTCTCCGCCAACGTCTTCAGCAAGATTGTTGCCCACTCAGTGCAGATGGGCGTCAAACTGTTGCCGGGGGTCAAGAACATCATCGCCGTTGCGTCAGGCAAGGGCGGAGTCGGCAAGAGCACGACAGCAGTTAACCTCGCCTTGGCATTGGCCCAGGAAGGGGCCAATGTCGGCATTCTCGACGCCGATATCTACGGACCGTCGCAGCCGCAAATGCTTGGCCTCGCCGGTCAGCAGCCGGAGTCGCGCGATGGCGAGAACATGGAGCCGCTGGAGGCCTACGGCGTTCAGGCAATGTCGATCGGTTTCATGGTCGATGTCGAAACACCGATGGTCTGGCGCGGCCCGATGGTTGCTCAGGCGCTTGACCAGCTGCTTGGTCAGACCAACTGGCGCGATGTTGACTATCTGATTGTCGACATGCCGCCGGGTACCGGTGACATCCAGCTCTCGCTGGCGCAGAAGGTGCCGGTGACGGGCGCGGTGATTGTCACCACGCCGCAAGACATTGCGCTGATCGACGCGCGCAAGGGCCTGAAGATGTTCGAGAAAGTGAATATTCCCATCCTCGGCATCGTCGAGAACATGAGTATTCATATCTGTTCGAAGTGTGGCCATGAAGAACATATCTTCGGCACCGGTGGCGGCGAGCAGATGTGTGCCGATTACGATGTCGAATTCCTCGGCAGCCTGCCGCTGGAAATGGCGATTCGCGAAATGGCCGATGGCGGCAAGCCGACTGTGGTTGGTGCGCCGGATTCGCGTACGGCCGAGATCTATCGCGGCATCGCCCGTCGGGTTGCCGTCAAGATCGGGGAAAAGTCCAAGGACATGACTTCCAAGTTCCCGAATATCGTGGTGCAGAACACCTGATTTTTTGTCAAACCCACACTGAAAAGGCGGGTAAAATCCCGCCTTTATTTTTATCGACCGCAGCAGGAAAAAATGGCCATCAAATCAGACAAGTGGATACGCCGCATGGCGCAAGAGCACGGCATGATCGAGCCTTTCGAGCCGGGTCTCGTGCGTGAGGTCAATGGCGAGAAGATCGTGTCCTACGGTACGTCGAGTTATGGTTACGATATCCGCTGCGCGCGCGAATTCAAGGTCTTTACCAACATTAATTCGACGGTGGTCGATCCGAAGAATTTCGATCCGAAGTCCTTTGTCGAAATTGAGTCCGACGTCTGCATCATTCCGCCGAACTCCTTCGCGCTGGCCCGTACCGTCGAATATTTCCGTATTCCGCGTTCGGTGCTCACCGTCTGCCTCGGCAAATCGACCTACGCCCGTTGCGGCATCATCGTCAATGTCACGCCTTTCGAGCCGGAGTGGGAAGGCTATGTGACGCTTGAATTTTCCAATACGACACCACTGCCGGCCAAGATCTACGCTGGCGAAGGTTGTGCCCAGGTGCTGTTCTTCGAGTCCGACGAGGTCTGCGAAACCTCCTACAAGGATCGCGGCGGCAAGTATCAGGGGCAGGTCGGTGTGACCCTGCCCAAAATTTGACCTCATTTGGTAATAGAGCCGACATATTCTTCGACCCGCTGCGGCGGGTCGCCGCTTTTTAAGGATTGAACATGCGTTTCCATTTTCCCGTCATCATCATCGACGAAGATTTCCGCTCCGAGAATGCGTCGGGTCTGGGCATTCGCGCCCTCGCCGATGCCATGGAAAAGGAAGGCCTGGAGGTTCTCGGGGTAACCAGTTACGGCGATCTGACTTCCTTTGCCCAGCAGCAGAGCCGGGCGTCGGCCTTCATCCTGTCGATTGACGATGAGGAGCTGGCGATGGAGCCGGAAGAAACGCTGGCTGAATTGCGTTCCTTCGTCGAAGAGATCCGCCATAAAAACGCTGAAATTCCGATTTTTCTGCATGGCGAAACACGTACCAGCCGTCACATCCCGAACGATATCCTGCGCGAACTGCATGGTTTCATCCACATGCACGAAGACACGCCGGAGTTCATCGCCCGCAACGTCAAGCGCGAAGCCAAGGCGTATCTGCAATCGTTGCCGCCGCCGTTCTTTCAGGCGCTGGTGCACTACGCGGCTGACGGTTCCTATTCCTGGCATTGTCCCGGCCACTCGGGGGGCGTTGCCTTCCTCAAGTCGCCGGTCGGCCAGATGTTCCACCAGTTCTTCGGCGAGAACATGCTGCGTGCCGACGTTTGCAACGCCGTTGAAGAACTCGGCCAGCTGCTCGACCACACCGGCCCGGTCGCCGCTTCCGAGCGCAACGCGGCGCGTATTTTCAATGCCGATCACCTGTATTTCGTCACCAACGGTACTTCGACCTCGAACAAGATCGTCTGGCACTCGACCGTTGCACCCGGCGACATCGTCGTCGTCGACCGTAACTGCCACAAGTCCATCCTGCACGCGATCATGATGACCGGGGCGATTCCCGTCTTCCTGATGCCGACGCGCAACAACTTCGGCATCATCGGACCGATTCCCAAGAGCGAGTTCGCCTGGGCGAGCATCCAGAAGAAGATTGCGGCCAATCCCTTCATCACCGACAAAACTGCCAAGCCGCGCGTGCTGACGATCACGCAATCGACTTACGATGGCATCTTGTACAACGTCGAAGACATCAAGGAAGAGCTGGACGGCAAGATCGACACCCTGCATTTCGACGAAGCCTGGCTGCCGCACGCGGCTTTCCACGATTTTTATGGCGATTACCACGCCATCGGCGCCGACCGTCCGCGCTGCAAGGACTCGATGGTCTTCTCGACGCAATCGACGCACAAGCTGCTGGCCGGCCTCAGCCAAGCCTCGCAGATCCTGGTCCAGGATTGCGAGAACCGCCAGCTCGACCGCGACCTGTTCAATGAGGCCTACCTGATGCATACCTCGACCTCGCCGCAGTATTCGATCATCGCCTCGTGCGACGTCGCGGCGGCGATGATGGAAGAGCCGGGCGGCACCGCGCTGGTCGAGGAGTCGATTGCCGAGGCACTCGACTTCCGCCGCGCCATGCGCAAGGTCGACGAGGAATGGGGCGCCGACTGGTGGTTCAAGGTATGGGGGCCGGACGACCTTTCCGAGGAAGGTATCGAGGAGCGTGATGCCTGGATGTTGAAGCCCGGTGAGCGCTGGCACGGCTTCAGCAAGCTGGCCGACGGCTTCAACATGCTCGACCCGATCAAGGCGACCATCATCACCCCGGGGCTGGACGTCGATGGCGACTTCGCCGACGAATTCGGCATCCCGGCGGCCATCGTCACCAAGTACCTCGCCGAGCATGGTGTCATCGTCGAGAAGTGCGGTCTCTACAGCTTCTTCATCATGTTCACCATCGGCATCACCAAGGGCCGCTGGAACACGCTGGTCACCGCGCTGCAGCAGTTCAAGGACGACTACGACAAGAACCAGCCGCTGTGGAAGGTGCTGCCGGAATTCGTCCAGAAGCATCCGCGCTACGAACGCGTCGGCCTGCGCGATCTGTGCACGCAGATCCACCGCGTCTACAAAGACAACGATGTCGCCCGCCTGACCACCGAGATGTACCTGTCGGACATGGTCCCGGCGATGCGCCCGGCCGATGCCTTCGCCAAGATGGCCCACCGCGAGATCGAACGCGTTCGCCTCGATGAGCTCGAAGGGCGCATCACCTCGGTATTGCTGACGCCTTACCCGCCGGGCATTCCGCTGTTGATTCCGGGTGAGTGCTTCAACGCCACCATCGTCCGCTACCTCAAGTTCGCCCGCGACTTCAACGCACGGTTCCCGGGCTTCGAGACCGACATCCACGGCCTCGTGAAGCGCGAGGACGGCGAGTATTACGTGGATTGCGTGCGCTAAGCCATGCGCTTCCCGCTTGCCTTGTTTGTGTTTTGGGTGGTGACCATTGCCACTGTCAGGGCGCAGCCGGCGGCGACGATAGTCTTTTTTTCCGGTAATCCGGTGTTGACCGCAGCCAATGGCAATGAAAGACCGGCAACGCGGGGGGGAGAGCTCAACTCGGGAGACACCGTCGATTCAAGGGATGGTCGCTTGCAGCTTCGATTTCTTGACGGCGCCAGCCTCTCCCTTCAGCCGGGGAGTCGTTTCCGGATTGATCGCTTCAGCTACGCTGGTGCGGATGCCTTACGTCGTAACGATGAGGGCGTGGCGATGACCTTGATCAAGGGTACGTTGCGAACCATCACCGGCTGGCTCGGGAAAAAGGATCGCAATCAATACCGGATGGGCAGTACGGTGGCGACTATCGGGATCCGTGGCACGGAATACGGTGCCACAATGGACGATACCGGGCTGACTGTGGCTACTTACGCCGGCGAGGTTGAGGTATGCAGTCAGGCAGGCTGCCTTGATGTTCCCTCCGGAAAATCGGTGTGGGTTCGTGCTGCCAGCGAGCGGCCGCAGTATCGTGATGCAGCTGCGAAGACGACTTTTGAGTCACTGAAGGTGATGCCTGAGGTGCCAGCCACTCCCGGTGGGACAGTTCCAGCCTTGCCTGCCGGACCGCAACCCGATCCGGGTTTGCACCTGCCGACTTCACCGTATGGCCGGCAGAGTTCGCCGACGACGGGGCCAATAAGGTAAAGTACGTTCATCGTTCCGGGGGGATCAGGTGTTCAGAATGAAATTCGTCTCAGTGATGCTGGTGGCCGCTGGTTTGGGGGCGGCCAGTGGCGTCGTCTTTGCCGACACGGCGACCGATGAGGCTCGCAGCTTGCTCGATTCCGGCAAAGGAAAAGCCGCTTGGGAACTCCTGGAGCCTCAGGAAAGCGCCAGGGCGGGTGAACCGCTGTACGACTTCCTGTTAGGGCTGGCGGCACTGGAGATCGGTCAGAATACCCGAGCAGTCTTTGCGCTGGAGCGTGTACTTGCCATGGAGCCGGATAATGTCCGCGCCCGTGCCGAAATCGCTCGAGCCTATCTCGCGCTGGGAGAGGCAGAGACTGCCCGCCAGGAGTTCGAGACTGTCCGCAAACAAGGCGTTCCGGCCGACGTTTCGCTCACCCTTGAACGCTTCATCGCCGCTGCCAGAAAAATCGAAGACCAAGGCAAGCCTTCCATCAATGGCTATGTCGAAGTTTCTGGAGGCTACGACACCAATGTCAATGTCGGCCCCAATCGCTCGTCCGTGGTGATTCCGGGCATCAGTTCGTCGCCGGCCATCCTCTCAGACGACAGTAAGGCCAATGCAGATTACTTCGGTAACGTCTCTGCCGGCGTCAACGGTCGAATCCCCATTTCCCCAAATCTCGCACTCCTGGGTGGCGTTTCCGGCGCCTACAGAATGCATCAGGACAAGGATCAGTTTGACCTTGGCAATGGCGATGCCAACGCCGGGCTGGTGGCTTCAGAAGGAAAGCACGTCTGGACCGTGATGGGGCAGGCGGCCCAGGTGAATGTGAACGACCGGCGATATCGCAAGGCTGTTGGATTGACCGGGCAATGGCAATACAACCTTGACGCCCGGAATCAATTCAGCAGTTATCTTCAGTACAGTGCGCTCCACTACCCGCGTCAGGAAATCAGGGATGCCGACCGCTGGGTGTTCGGTGGGGCCTATGCCCACATGTGGCGTGACGGGGCTGTTGGATTTGCAAGCCTGTATGTGGTCACGGAACGGCCGGAAGTGACCGATGTCCGCTTCATCGGTTTCGAAGGCCTGGGCATGCGTATCGGCGCCAGAGCCAATATGGGGCCGAATACGACGCTCTTTGGCGGGTTCTCCTATGAGCATCGTCGTTACGATGGGCGTGACCCCTCCTTTGACACGGTTCGGCGAGATAATCAGTACGGATTCCTGCTCGGGGCAAGTTATGCCTTCGCCCGTGACTGGACGATCACACCCCAAGTCAATCTGACGAGAAACCAGTCCAATACCGAACTCAATACCTATCACCGCGAAATCGTCTCGCTTGCCGTACGGCGCGAGTTTTGACGGAGATGCTGATGAACATGAATGCAAGCTTTCCTAAACTTCGTCTGGCGTTCTGGGGGCTTCTGCTATTACCGGCATTGGGCTGGGCGAATGCCGCCAAAGTTGATTTTGTTGTTGGATCGGCTATTGCAGTTACACCCACGGGAGTCGAGCGCAAACTCGCCAAGGGTAGTGAGGTGCTGACCGGCGAAGTGGTCAGAACCGGTGCTGACGGGCGCATCCAGTTACGTTTCTCCGACGGGGCGATGCTGTCACTGCAGCCGCAATCGGACTTCCGACTCGATAACTACCAGTTCTCCGGCAAGGAAGATGGCCGTGAGCGCGGTTTTTTCAGTTTGCTCAAAGGAGGCTTCCGCACAATTACCGGCCTGATCGGACGCTCCAATCGGGAGAATTATCAGACACGGACTTCCGTGGCGACGATTGGTATTCGCGGGACAGAATACTCCGTCACCTATCTTGACCGGGAGCGAGTAGCTGTATCCACTGGCGAGGGGGCGATTGAGGTCTGTACTGCTGCTGGCGCGTGTCAGATTCTCAACGGCGGTGAGTCTGCAGAAGTCGATGAGCAGAAGGGTTTCCTGCGCGTTTCAAGCAAGCCAAGGCTGGAACCTGCTCAGCCCCGAGGCTCGATGCTTGCTGAGTTTTCAACCAGTGAGGCAAAAAATCAGGATGGTTCAGTTTCAATCAATGGTAACCAACTGATATCAGGTGCCGGTTATGCCGTGGGCTGGGCTTACGGTATCAGCAATGGAGGAAACGAGCCTGTGGTTACTGCACAGTTTGCAGATAACAGTAGATTGTTTTCAGCACAAAGCCCCACTGGCCGGTTTATTGGTATTCAACTTGCTGAGTCCGGCGTAGCTGAAGGGGTTATTGGTTGGGGGCGCTGGGCGACCGCGACGGATCACCTCGGAACAGCGCTAAACGACTTCCATTATGTAATCGGGCGTCCAACTCCGGTTGCAGGCTTGGCTGCACTGAGCGGGGTAACGGTAGCCTACAGCAACATTGTCGGCTACACGACTCCAACGGGAGCTACGGGGACGGTCGGAATTTCGTCAGGCACCCTCACCGCGAGTTTCTCTCCGGCGACGATGAAAATCGACATGACTCTGCAAATGATCATTAATTCAAACCCTGCCACGTTGACCGCGAGCACTGGGTCTACGGCTATCTCTTTGGCATCAAGTTGGAATTGGGACCCGTTAGGTAGCGTGAGGGGCGGCGGGGTATTTTCAGGAGTCAACGCATCGCATGCCGGGGCAACTTACAACTCGTACATAGCAGGTTATCAGGTTTCCGGTGCGGTAGCGTTCAAGCGCTAATCACTATTCCCGACGACGCGTGATGGAAAGAAATCGTCCGCAAGCGAAGTCTTTTTGAGTTTGCTTGGTCCAGACCTCGGCTGCAGTCTCCGGAAACCACGCATCGCCCTCCGGTTCGAGGTCGACTTCCGTGATCTCCAGTCGGTCGGCGATGGGCATGGCCTGACGGTAAATCTGCTCGCCGCCGATGATGAATACCCGTTCTGCGGTCGACGCCAAATTCAGGGCAATTTCGAGGGAGGCGGCGACTTCGGCGCCCGGTGCGGCGTAGTCGGCCTGGCGGCTGATGACGATGTTGCGGCGATTGGGCAGCGGGCGGAAGCGTTCCGGTAAGGACTCCCAGGTCTTGCGGCCCATGATCACCGTCTGCCCGGTCGTCAGACTCTTGAAGTGCGCCATGTCTTCCGGGATGTTCCAGAGCAGGCGGTTGTCCTTGCCGATGACCCGGTTCTTGGCGACGGCAGCGATGATGACGATTTCCGGTTTTTGGCTCATGCGGGGCGGGCGAGGGCGTCGCGATAGAGATTGAGGTAGTCGTTGGCTGCGTGCTTCCACGAGAAATCGCGGCGCATGCCGTTTTGCTGGATTCTTTGCCACAGGCGCCGGTCCTGCCAGGCCTCGACAACGCGCGTCATCGCCACCCACAGCGCGTGCGGCGTATCACTGTCGAGGACGAAGCCATTGGCGGTCTTGTCCGCCAGCGTTTCGTCGTTTACATCGACCACCGTATCGGCGAGGCCGCCGGTGGCGCGGACGATGGGCGGGGTGCCGTAGCGCAGGCTGTACATCTGGTTCAGGCCGCAGGGCTCGAAGCGCGAGGGCATGACGAAGCAATCGGCGCCGGCCTCGATGCGATGGGCCAGCCCTTCATCGAAGCCGATACGGACGGCGATTTCACCGGGGTAACGAGCGGCGAGTTCGCGATAGCCGGCTTCCATGGTTTTGTCGCCGCTGCCCAGTACAACCAGTTGGGCGGGCAGATGCGGCAGGCCATCGGCGATGGTCAGCAGCAGGTCGAGGCCCTTCTGCTGCGTCAATCGGCTGATGACACCGAACAGGGGGCGGTCGTCGTCGGGTCGTAGTCCCATTTCCGCCTGCAGCGCGGCCTTGTTCATTCGCTTGGCGGCAAGCCGGTTGGCCGCGTAGGGGGCAGCGAGGGCGGAGTCGTCGGCCGGGTTCCAGATGTCGGCGTCGACCCCATTGAGAATGCCGCGCAATGCACCGGCGCGGTGGCGCAGCAGGGGGGCGAGTCCGTAGCCGAAATGCTCGTCCTGAATCTCTCGCGCGTAGGTCGGGCTGACGGTCGAGATCTGGCTGGCGAGTTGCAGGCCGGCCTTGAGGAAGGAGAGCGTGCCGTGGTATTCAATACCGTCGAAACGCCAGGCATGTTCGGGCAGGCCGAGGCCGACCAGACAGTCGCGCCCGAAGCAGCCCTGAAAGGCGATGTTATGCACGGTGACGACGCTGGCCGCACCGCCCTCGTAATGTAGCCAGGCGGGCGCCAGTGCGGTCTGCCAGTCGTTGGCATGGACCACATCCGCCTGCCAGCCATAGGGGTTGCCGACCTGCCCGAGCAGCGCCGCCACCCGTGACAGCAACCCGAAGCGCCAGACATTGTCCTGCCAGTCGTGAGCGCTGGCATCAAGGTAGGGATTGCCCGGGCGGTCGTAAAGTGTCGGACAGTCGAGCAGGAGTAGGGGGAGATCGCCGGCGGATGCTTCCCTCAGCCGGGCAACAGGCAGTTGTGGTGCCAGCGAGGGAATGTTGGCAACGACCCGGGCGTCAGGAAAGGCGGCTGCCAGTGCCGGGTAGTATGGCAACAGTACGCGGATATCGTGGCCGGCACGACGGAGGGCCGCAGGCAAGGCGGCCGCGACGTCGCCCAAGCCACCGGTCTTGACCCATGGGGCCATTTCCGAGGTAGCAAAAAGGATAGCGAGCGGTTTCATGATTGGCGCCTCAATGCGTCAAGCAGGCCTCGTGTTGAACTGTCGAAGACGGCCGGGTCGCCCTGATTTTCGAGCAGACGTGTCAGCTGGCTGGCGAGCTGTTTGCCGAGCTCGACACCCCATTGGTCGAAAGCATTGAGATTCCAGAGTACGCCCAGGCAGAAGACCTTGTGCTCGAAAAGTGCGAGCAGCTGGCCAAGGGCATAAGGGCTCAGTGCCGGCAGGACCAGGGTGCTCGAAGGCTGGTTTCCGGGAAATACCTTGTATGGCAGCAGGGCTGCAGGCACCCCGGCGACACGTGCCTCATCGGCCGTCTGGCCGAAGGCGAGGGCGGCGGATTGCGCCAGACAGTTGGCGAGCAGCGATACGTGGTGGCCGGGGAGCGGAAAGTCTGCATGCCGTAGCACGATGAAGTCGCAAGGAATCAACCGCCCGCCCTGATGGAACAGCTGATAGAACGAGTGCTGGCCATTCGTGCCGGCTTCGCCCCACAGAATGGGCGAGGTTGCGATGCCCAGCGTTTCGCCATCGCGGTCGGTCTGTTTGCCATTGCTTTCCATCTCAAGTTGCTGGAGGAAGGCCGGCAGGTAGGCGAGCGACTGGCTGTAGGGCAGGATCGCCGCCGTCGAAGCGCCGAGGAAATTGGTGTTCCACAGGCTGAGCAGGGCCAGCGTCAGCGGCAGGTTGGCCTCAGTAGGCGCCGACATGAAATGTTCGTCGAGCGCATGGGCGCCGGCCAGCAACAGCTCGAAATGGCGCCAGCCGATGGCCAGCGCGATGGGCAGGCCGATGGCCGACCACAGGGAAAACCGGCCGCCCACCCAGTCCCAGAATTCGAAGGTGTTGTCGTCCGGGATGCCGAAGGCGCGGGTGCGTTCCCGATGGGTGGACAGCGCAACAAAGTGCTTCGCCACAGCGTTTTCATTGCCGGCCGTCGCCAGCAGCCAAGCGCGGGCGCTATGGGCGTTGGTCAGTGTTTCGAGGGTGGTGAAGGTCTTGCTGGCGACGATGAACAGCGTCGTGCGTGGGTTGAGGCTACCGAGCAGCGGCGCGATGTCGGCGCCATCGACATTGGAGACGAAATGCACCGCAACGTCCGGCTGTTGCTGTGCCGTCAGTGCCTTGACCACCATGCGCGGCCCGAGGTCGGAACCACCGATGCCAATATTGACGATATCGGTGATGCGCTCGCCGGAAAAGCCGCGCCACTGGCCACTGTGAATTTTCTCGCAAAAAGCCTGCATCCGGGCGAGCACAGATTTGACTTCCGGCGGCGCATCCTTCCCGGCGCGCAGATCCATATGGCGGACTGCCCGACCTTCGGTGTGGTTGATGGCTTCCCCGCTGACCATTTTCCGCTTCCAGCCATCGATGTCGGCCGTCTCGGCCAGGCGGTGCAGCAGAGCCATGGTTTCGGTGGTGACACGTTGCTTGGAAAAATCGAACAGCAAGTCGTGGTGGCGGATCGATAGGGTATCGAAGCGCTCAGGATCCGCGGCAAACAGGTCGCGCAGGTGACGCGGGCGGATGGCCTCTGCGTGCGTTGCCAGCGCGCGCCAGGCGGGGGAGTCAATGTGGTTCATAGCCAGATCATCAGGCCGGTTTCAAAGGGGTGAATCAGCGCCGGGTGGGTCGGGAAGATGCGGATGCGGTACTCCAGCTTGCCGCACAGTTCGGGCGTCAGTTCAAGGTGATAGCGCAACGCGCCGTGTTCACCACCGCCGACACAGGTCAATGGATAGTGCCGGACGCGGCCACGCCCGCCGTGTTGTCCAGGACGTCCAAACAGGGCTTCGACGGTAACGTCTTCGGGTCGCAGGCCGTTGAGTTGCACCGACAATTCGATGTGCAGGGCACCCCCAAACTGCAGGCGGCGTTCGGGTTGGTCGAGGCGCTGCAGGCGAACACCGTTCCAGGCCTCGCGAATGCGCGCCTTCCAGTCAGCCACCTGGCGGGCAATGGCGAAATCATGCTCGTGGAAGCGGCGGCCATGGTTGGCGGCGGGGGCGTAAAACTTGCGCACATACTCGTTGACCATGCGCACGACATTGAAGCGCGGCGAGATGGTCGAGATCGAGCGCTTGGCCATGGCCACCCATTCCGGCGAGTAACCCATCGGGCCAGTGCGGTAATAAGTGGGGATGACGTGATCCTGCAGCAATTCGTACAAGGTGCGCGCCTCTTCGGCGTCGCGCTCGGTCTCGCTAAGGTGAGCCGGTGCGGGCTTGATCGCCCAACCGTTGGCAATACCGTCCTCGCCTGCGTCGTAACCCTCGCCCCACCAGCCATCAAGCACCGACAGATTGAGCGCGCCGTTCATCGCGGCCTTCATGCCCGACGTGCCCGAGGCTTCCAGCGGATAGATCGGGTTGTTGAGCCAGACATCGACGCCGGCGACCAGCGAGCGTGAGAGGTTGAGGTCATAGCCCTCGACCAGCAGGATGCGGCCCTCGAATTCCGGCTGGCGAGCCCAATGGGCGATTTTGCGGATCAGTTCCTGGCCGGGCTGGTCGGCCGGATGCGCCTTGCCGGCAAAGAGGAAGAGCACCGGCCGCTCGGCTTGGGTGATGATTTCGCGCAGCCATTCCGGGTCCTGAAACAGCAGCGCCGCCCGTTTGTAGGTCGCAAAGCGGCGGGCGAAGCCGATGGTCAGGATGCTCGGGTTGTCCGGGTCGGCATACTTGAGCAGGCGGTCGAGATGGGCTGGCGAGCCCTGATTGCGCCGGTGCTGTTCGCGGATCCGGTCACGCACCTGTTGCAGCAGTTGCGACTTCAGCTGCTGGCGGATGCTCCAGAAAGTGGCGTCGGGAATGTCGGCAATGCCGTCCCAGTTGGCTGTTTCCGTCTGCCGCTCGCGCCAGCCGATGCCGAGGTAGCGCTCGAAGGTCTCGTACCATTCCGTGGCGAGGAAGGTGGGCAGGTGCACGCCGTTGGTCACGTAATCCATCGGGTTTTCATGCGCGGCGATCTGCGGCCAGAGATAGCCGCAAATGTCGGCGGATACATCGCCGTGGATGCGGGAGACGCCGTTGTGGTGACGTGACCCGCGTAGTGCCAGCGCCGTCATGTTCAGATCCTGCTTCCCAGGCTCGGCGCCCAGCCGCATCAACTGCTCGCAGGAGAGTCCCAGGTCGTGGCACCAGCGCCCAAAATAGTGTCGGATCATTTCTTCGGAGAAGTGATCGTGGCCTGCCGGTACGGGCGTGTGGGTGGTGAATACCGTGTTCGCAGCGACGGCCTCCAGTGCGGCGGTATAGGGCAGGCCTGCATGAATCAGGCTGCGGATGCGTTCGAGGATCAGGAAGGCGGCATGGCCCTCGTTGATGTGCCAGACCGTCGGCTTGAGGCCGAGTTGGGTCAGCGCGCGCACGCCGCCAACACCGAGCAGAATCTCCTGCTCGATGCGTGTTGTTTTGTCGCCGCCATACAGGCGGTGGGTGATTTCGCGGTCACGGGCGCTGTTTTGCGGCAACCAGGTATCCAGCAGGATGATCCGGACGTGGCCGACGCGGACTTCCCAGACCTTGGCATGGACGGTGCGGTCCGGCAGTTCGACCGGCACCAGCACCTCACGGCCGTTGCTGTCGAGTACTGGCGAAATCGGCAGGTCGTCGAAATCCGAGTCGTTGTAGGTGGCCTGTTGCTGACCGTCGGCGGTCAGGGTCTGCTGGAAGTAGCCCTGGCGATAGAGCAGGCCGACGCCGATGAAGGGCAAGCCCATGTCGCTGGCGGCCTTGCAGTGGTCGCCAGCGAGAATGCCGAGGCCGCCGGAGTAGATCGGCAGGCTTTCGTGAAAACCGAATTCGGCACAGAAATAGGCGATCAGGTCATCGCTCTGGAACGGCCGGCCATGCACGTGGGCCATTGCCGGCATCTCGTGGTAGGTATCGTAGGCCGACATCACGCGATTGAGTGCGGCGAGGAAGACCGGGTTCTCCGCTGTTGCTTCGAGGCGGCGCTGGTCGGCGCGGCGCAGGAAGGCCTTGGGGTTGTGGTGGGTCGCTTTCCAAAGCGGGTGCGACAGGCTGACGAACAGACCCCGGGTCGGCCGGTCCCAGCTGTACCAAAGGTTGTTGGCCAGTTCTTCGAGGCGTTCAAGACGTTCCGGAAGCTGTGGATTGACTTCGATCTGGTAGACAGTGCCGGTCATGGGGTGTGGGCCTCGATATTCAAATGCATGTGCAGGGTATGTTGGTCGTCGGGGATGGTCCAGCTCAGGCGTAATTCCACCGCCTGCATGATTTTCTCAAAGCCCGCCTCGGACTGCGAGACTGTCTGCTGCGGTGAACCGGAAATTTCGGCAAAAATCGGGAAAGTCAGGTCGACGGTGCCGCCGAGCACACCATCGTCCAGATGCAACACCGGGGCATCGCGCAGCGTCAGCGGCTGGCCGAATCCGCCGGGGAAACTGCCATCGGCGAGCCGGTAGCGGCCGAGGAAACCGTCGCAGCTGGGCATGGCCAGATTGAGCACGGTCGAGAAGCGGCGGCCGGCGAGGCCGTCGAACTGCCAGGTGACGCTGAGGCGGTTGCCGTCCAGCGCAAAGGACTTGGTCATGCCATCACGGCTGAATTGCAGCGCGCACTCGGCGGCCGGCCGGTAGTTGTCGATGACGCTGCCGTCGAGTTCGTCAATGAAGGCCGCCCGCGGCACGGCGTCGGGCACGATGTCTTCGGCCGAGACCGGATGCTTGAAACGGACGATATCGTGGGCGGACGCGATGCCTTCGCCCGAGTGCCGGCTCGGCCCCTGGCTGATCTTGTCGTGGTAGTGCTCGTGGTAGCGGCGCAGCGTGTCGCCGAAATTGTGCCGCAGTGGGTAGCTGCTCAGTTCGTGAATGGCAGCCAGCCCGTCGCCACGCAGCGCAATTTGCAGCGCGGCGTTGTGGGCGAGGGTTTCCGTTTTTCCATCAAAATCCAGGTCGACCGTAGCGGGTGACGTACGTGGCTGCAGACCGTCCAGCGCGGCTTCGAGCGCGATCAGGTTGTTCCAGACGGCACGCCGCAGGTGCGGTAAATAGAGGCCGCCGAACAGGCCGTGCCAGTAGGCATCGTTGGCCTGGGCACGATAGAGCGCGGCGGTCAGTGCCGCTGGCGCTTCCGGCAGCGCGGCGAGTCGTGCCGACAGTGCCTGCATCCGCTTGTGCATCCAGTTGGCTTCCGGGTAGCGGCTGAGGAAATTGCGCCAGATGCCGCCGCGGATGAAGGGGCGGTGCCGGTCGCCGCGGCCGGCGGATTTTTCGCTGGCGAGAAAGTCAGCGTAGGTGCGTGCCGCCGGCATCGGCAGCGTCCATTCGTTCATCTCGCTGTAGGAGGTCGTCGGCAGATAGACGATGCCGCGCGTCGGCTGGCTGGTATGGAATTCGGCGTAGGTCGCGGTGCGGATTTTCGGACTGGCGAGTACCCCCTCGATCAGCGCCTTCAGCCAGCCGCGGTGGTAAACCCAGTCGTAGGTTTCCGGCCAGATGCCGAATTTCTCGATGTCGTCGAAATAGATCGCTGCCGCTTGCCCCTGATCGGCCAAGGATTCGAGATAGCCAATGACCTCATGCGCCGGCGAAAACGGCAGGCGGTAGCGCAGGGCCTCGGAAATCGGGAACAGGTCGAGGCGCGTGCCGTCTTCTTCGGTGCTGAAATAGCCGTCGAGTTGATCGGCGGATTTGCCGGTGCAGAAGAAATGATAGTCATCGACCGTGACATAGTGGATGCCGGATCCGGCCAGTGCCGGGACGACGGCGGACTCCCAGACGCGCTCGGTCAGCCAGGCGCCGCTCGGCGGGCGGCCGGTCCAGTCGGCCAGCTTTTCGTTGAGGACGCGCAGCTGGCCGACGCGGTCGCGATGCGGGATCGCCGCGAGTACCGGTTCGGTGTCGCCTGAACTGAAAAGCTCGACCTGGCCGCGGCGGACCATGTCGGCCAGCAGCGCCATGTCGGCCGGGTGCCGCTCGCGCAGCCAGTCGAGCAGCCAGCCCGAGAAATGCGCGGCGAAGCGGAAGTCGGGGTAGGCGTGCAGGGTTTCGAGGAAGGGTTTGTAGCAACGCTGGTGGGCATCCTCGATGACTTCGGGGAAATTGCCGACCGGCTGGTGCGCATGAACGCCGAGGAGCAGGGTGACCGCTTGAGACATGGGGGCTTGGGGCAAGAGTAGGAATTCTTTGGTGTCGTGTCGGCGTGGCGTCAGTTGGCGCGGCGCATGGTGCCGCCGCTTTCAGGCTGGCCGCCGCCGTGGCTGATCGGGTGCAGGACGCCAGCCGGCAGGGGCAGTTCGAGCAGGGCGTAGAGCGCTTTCAGGTTTTCACGGAAGAGGGCGTCAAAGCTGGCGACCGATTGCGGCGAGTTGTAGTCGCCCAGCCACCAGAACCAGTCGGAGCTTTCGCAGATCGCCAGCCGGCGCAGGACTTCGTTGCGGCCGGCGTCATCAAGCCGGCCGCTGTCGAGCGCCCGGTCGGCGGCCTGCTTGACGTCGCAGAGCATCTCCCAGGCGCGGTTCTTGTCCGGATGCCCGATCCAGGTCGACAGGGTGCCGTAGACCCAGCTACCGGCGGTCAGCTTGGGCAATGGGCGGCGTCGGTCGCGCTGCGTTGCGCAGGCCTCGGTCAGGGTCACGGTGCGGATCGCCGGTGTGCGCTCGATCGCGTCGTAGAGGTCGTTGAAGAAGTACCAGGCGTTGTACGGGTAGTACTCCCAGGCATTTTCGCCGTCGAGAAAGACCGGGATCAGGTTGTCGGCATCCTGCAGATGGAGCGCCTTGAGCTCGGTCATGAAATGCTGTGCGGCGTCGCGACCATGCCATTTCGAGTACTCGAAGCCGATCAGGTCGGACAGCTGTTCGTTGCGGAAAAAGAGTGTCAGATCGCCGTCGGTGCCAGCCGGGGGCGCCCAGGCTGTTGTGACGCGGGCGGCGTTGCCGGCCGAATGCTTGAGCACGCCATGACTGCTGGCCGTCCATTGAAAACCGCTGGCGGCGATCTGTGCCAGGAAAGGGGCCGACAAGGCGCCTTCGGCTGGCCACAATCCGGCAGGCGGGGCGCCGAAACGGCGCTGGTGGCTGTCGCGGGCTGATTGCAAATGGGCAGCCACCCGTGTGCGACCGCCCGGGTATTCCGGTGCGGCGGGCAGCGGGCAGTCCGGCCAGGCTTCGCGGGCGGAATGAAAATCCAGCAGTAGCGGTGCCAGTGGGTGAGTTGCCGGCGTGCAGCTGAGTTCGACGCGGCCGCTATCGGCCAGCCGGCGGTAACGCGGGATCAGATCACGGACAGCTGCCCCCAGTTCGGAAAGCAGGGTTTGCCGGTCGGCCAGTGTGAAATTGCCGCCCTTGGCCATCAATTGCGGCACGACGCGACCGGCGCGGCGCAGGCTTTCCCCGCTCCAGGCCAGCAGGTACCAGGTAACGAGGTCGGCGTAAAACTGGCCGCCCAGATAGTTCAGGCCATTGCCGTCGTGACTGCGAACGAAATTGAGCAGGTCGCGCAGGCGCCGGTAGGGCGCGAAGGGCTCGAGCATCGTCGGGGCGTGGCAGCGAAAGCCGAAGTCGAGCAGCCATTCGCGCTGCTCTGTGCTCAGTGCATCCGCATCGGACGTGCTGGCGATGGCCAGCAGCGGGTCGCGCCACTGGCCGCTGGCGAACTGTTCGGCGTAGTCCTCGATCTGGTCGAGCAGTACCGGCACGAAATTGACGGTGCAGCGAATGCCCGGATGGCGCTCAAGGTGCGCCGCCATGTCGGTGTAATCCTTGATGGCGTGCAGGAAAACCCAGGGCAGCAGGAATTCCCCGCTGTCCGGGTGCCGGTAATCCGGCTGGTGCATGTGCCAGAGGAAGGCGAGATCGGCCATCAGGTCGCGGCGGCACCCTGGCCAAGCATTTCGGCGGTGACGAGCGTGATGCCCTTGGGGCTGACATGGAAGCGCTGGCGGTCCGCCTCAGGATCAACACCAATGACCATGCCCTCCGGGATGCGGCAGTGCTTGTCGACGATGCAGCGCTTGAGGACGGCGTGGCGACCGATATCGACGCCGGGCAGGATCACCGAATCCTCGACCTGCGCCCAGCTATGGACATGGACCGTCGAGAAGAGCAGTGAGCGCTTCACGCTGGCGCCGGAAATGATGCAGCCGCCGGAGATCAGAGAATCGACGGCGGTGCCGCGCCGGTCTTCGTCGTCAAAGACAAACTTGGCTGGCGGCAGTTGTTCCTGGTAGGTCCAGATCGGCCATTCGCGGTCGTAAAGGTTCAACTCCGGCGTCACCTTGGTCATCTCCATGTTCGCCTCCCAGTAGGCGTCAATGGTGCCGACGTCACGCCAGTAGGGCTGTTCCTGCGGGCTGCCGACGCAGGAATCGGCGAAGCGGTGGGCGAATACACGGTAGCGGGGGACGATGTAGGGAATGATGTCCTTGCCGAAATCGCGGCTGGAGCCTTTGGTCATCGCGTCGCGTTCGAGTTGCTCGAACAGGAAGCGGGTATTGAAGATGTAGATGCCCATCGAGGCCAGCGCCCGGCCGGGGCTACCCGGGATGGGTGGCGGGTTTTGCGGCTTTTCGACGAAATCGATCACCCGGTCATGTTCATCGACGCCCATGACGCCGAATTCGCGGGCATCGGCGATGGGCACGTCGAGGCAGGCAACGGTCATGTCGGCCTGATGCTTGGCATGGAAGGCCAGCATGCGGCCGTAGTCCATCTTGTAGATGTGGTCGCCGGCGACGATCAGCACGTGTTCCGGCTGGTAGCGGCGCAGGAAATGCAGGTTCTGGTAGATGGCATCGGCGGTGCCCTGGTACCACTGGTTTTCGTCGATCTGCTGCTGCGCCGGCAGCAACTGGATGAATTCATCGAAACGTCCATCGAGGAAGCTCCAGCCGCGCTGGATATGGCGGATCAGGCTGTGCGCCTTGTACTGGGTGGCGACGCCGATCTTGCGGATGCCCGAATTGACGCAGTTGGAAAGCGCGAAGTCGAGGATGCGGAACTTACCCGCAAAGGGAACGGCCGGCTTGGAACGGAAGTCGGTCAGTTGCTTCAGCCGCGTTCCCCGGCCACCAGCGAGGATGATGGCGAAGGTGTTGCGCGTCAGCTGGCTGATGAAGCGCATATCGGTCTGTTCCCGCATTTCGCAATATGGCTGATGCGGACAGTTCGTGCTGAGGGACATGATGGACCTCCCTGGTCACTGTTTTGTCTTATGATACTGCGATAGGAGAAGCCATGCAGCACGCCGATGCACTTTATCTGTTCAATGCCGGCCGTAACCACGCCGCCTATCAACTGCTGGGTGCGCATCTGGGGGCGGAAGGAACGACCTTCCGTGTCTGGGCGCCCAATGCCGGAAGGGTCTCGGTGGTCGGTGACTTCAATGGCTGGCACGGCGAGGTTCATGCCCTGCAGCCGCTGGGAGAGTCGGGCATCTGGTCCGGCACCATTGCCGAGGCCGTTCCCGGCAGCCTGTATCGCTTCGAAATCATCAACCGCCACACCGGCGACAAACTGATCAAGACCGACCCCTACGCCCGCGGTTTCGAGCACCGGCCGGGTTCGGCAGCGTATGTTGTCGCGCCATCGACCCATGTCTGGGGCGATGGCCAGTGGCTGGCGGAACGTGCCACCTGGGACTGGCAGCGGGCGCCGGTGAATGTCTACGAAGTACATGCCGGGTCGTGGATGCGGCATCCGGACGGCAAGCCCTACCTCTGGCGCGAACTGGCCGAACGGCTGATCCCTTACGCCCTGGCCCAAGGCTATACCCATCTCGAACTGCTGCCCATCACCGAGCATCCGCTTGACGAATCCTGGGGCTACCAGACCACCGGCTACTTCGCGCCGACCTCGCGCTACGGCTCGCCGGATGACCTGCGTGCCTTCATCGACGCCTGCCATCAGGCCGGCCTCGGCGTGCTGCTTGACTGGGTGCCCGGCCATTTCCCGCAGGATGATTGGGCGCTGGCGCGTTTCGACGGCACAGCGCTGTATGAGCATGAAGACCCGCGCCTCGGCTTGCATGCCGACTGGGGTACGCACATCTTCAACTACGGTCGGCACGAAGTGCGCAGCTTCCTGATGTCGTCGGCGCACTGGTGGCTGTCCGAATTCCATTTCGACGGCCTGCGCGTCGATGCCGTGGCCTCGATGCTCTACCTCGACTACTCGCGCAAGGCCGGCGAGTGGCTCCCGAACAAGCATGGAGGCCGCGAAAACCTGGAGGCCATCGATTTTCTCAAGGAACTCAATGCCATGGTCCATGCCGAGTTTCCCGGTGCATTGACCATTGCCGAGGAGTCGACCGCCTGGCCACTGGTGTCGCGGCCGACCTATCTCGGCGGGCTGGGTTTTTCGATGAAGTGGAACATGGGCTGGATGAACGACAGCCTGCGTTACTTTGCCCGCGATCCGATTCATCGCCGCTGGCACCATGACGAACTCACATTCGGGCAGGTCTACGCCTATTCCGAAAACTACGTGCTGCCGTTCTCACATGACGAAGTGGTGCATGGCAAAGGCTCGCTGCTCGGCAAGATGCCGGGTGACGACTGGCAGCGTTTCGCCAATCTGCGGCTGCTGCTGGCTTGGCAGATGCTGACGCCGGGCAAGAAGCTGATGTTCATGGGCAGCGAATTCGGTCAGCAGCGCGAATGGTCGGAGGCGCGTGAACTCGACTGGGCGCTGGCGGACAATCTTCCGAACGCCGGTGCTCATCGCCTCTCCGGCGATCTCAACCGCCTTTATCGCGACCTGCCGGCCCTGCATAGCCAGGATTTTGAAGCCATGGGTTTCGAGTGGATCGACTGCCACGACGCTGAACATTCGGTGCTGGCCTGGCTGCGTTGGGGCCGCGACGGCAGCTTTGTCGTTGTTGCTGCCAATTTCACGCCGCAGCCGCAACACGGCTACCGCCTCGGTGTGCCGGTAGCCGGCGAGTTTGTTGAGGTGCTCAACACCGACTCCGCGTTCTACGGCGGCAGCAACCTCGGCAATGGCGGCGTCCTGTCCGCTGTTCCAGGCGAGTGGATGCGCCGGCCGGCAAATATCGAGGTCACCATGCCGCCGCTGGGCGTGGTGGTCTTGCAACGCGCTGCAGATTGATCGTCTGCTACGGTGAACCGGAAAAACCGCTGAAAATCGACTGTTCTATTGGCCGGGCCTGGCGCGCTACTGCAAGATGCTAACGGGTTTGAATGCTGCTGGTTGCGGCTGGCAGCTTATCGCGTGGCACAGACGAGGGCGCCACGCAGGCCGAGATCCTCGGCGGTGACGACGTGGAGCGGCATGCTTTGCACCAGCCCACGATGTTCGCGCTTGGCCAGAAAGGCGTCGACCAGCGGTGTCGGGTCGATGACGGGCAACAGCTTGGCTAGGATGCCGCCGGCGAGGAAAACGCCACCCCGCGCCAGCCAGTGCAGGGCGAGATCGCCGGCAAAGGCGCCGTAGCAGCTCAGCCAGAGTTGCAGCGTGGCCGCGGCTTCTGGGCTGCTGCCGTCGGTGGCGCGGGCGGCGATTTCCGCCGGGGTCGGCAGGTTCGCCAGCGACTGCTGCGGTAAACCCGAAAAATGAGCAAAAATCCGCATCAGCCCGGGGCCGGAAACGACATCCTCGGTGGTGACGCGGCCGTGTGCGGCCAGCAGGCTGCGCCACAGTTCGCCCTGTTCCGGCGTTTGCGGCGCAAAGCCGAGATGGCCGCCTTCGCCGGCGACTACCCGGGCGCCGTTGGCGTCGTGGAGCAGACCGGCGACACCCAGCCCGGTGCCGGCGCCGATGATGATCTTCGGTGCCTGCGCTTGTGGCTGGCCGGCATGCAGACAGCGCAGGTCGCCGGCGTCGATGGCGGTCAGCCCGTGGGCGGCTGCGGCGAAATCGTTGAGCAGCGTGACCCGGCCAAGTCCGAAGCGGCGGGCGAGTTTGCCGGCATCCAGTTGCCACGGCAGATAGGTGAGTTGTGCCGTCTTGCCATCGGTCGGGCCGGCAACGCCGAAGGCGGCCGCGGTCAGCGGCGGTGCGCCGTCGAGAAAATCGTCGAGCACGGTGTCAAAGCCACTGCTGCCGGCAAAATCGGCGCTCGCATAGCGCTGGCTGCGGACGATGCGCGGGCGGCCATCGACGACTTCGGCCAGCGCCAGCAGGGTCTTGGTGCCGCCGAGGTCGCCGCCGAGGATCACGCTTACACCGCGACCGGCGCGGGGATGTGCGGGTGCGGGTCGTAGCCGTCGAGGCGGAAGTCTTCGAATTTGAAAGCGAAGATGTCCGTGACCTCGGGGTTGATCCACATGGTTGGCAGCGGCCGCGGTTCGCGGCTCAACTGCAGGCGCGCCTGCTCGAAATGGTTGGTGTAAAGGTGCGCATCGCCGAAAGTGTGCACGAACTCTCCTGGCTGGTAGCCGCAGACCTGCGCCAGCATTATTGTCAGCAGCGCATAGCTGGCGATGTTGAAGGGCACGCCGAGGAAAATGTCGGCACTGCGCTGGTAGAGCTGGCAGGAGAGCTTGCCGTTCGCAACGTAGAACTGGAACAGGCAGTGGCAGGGCGGCAGGGCCATGTTGTCGACGTCGCCCGGATTCCAGGCCGAGACGATGTGGCGGCGTGAATCCGGGTTGTGCTTCAGGCTATGCACCAGTTGCGTGATCTGGTCGATGACGCGGCCATCCGGGGTTTCCCAGCGGCGCCACTGCTTGCCGTAAACCGGGCCGAGGTCGCCGTTTTCATCGGCCCATTCGTCCCAGATCTTGACGCCGTTTTCCTGCAGATACCTGATGTTGGTGTCGCCCTGCAAAAACCACAGCAGCTCATGGATGATCGACTTGAGATGCAGCTTTTTCGTCGTCAGCGCCGGGAAGCCTTTCGCCAGGTCGAAGCGCATTTGCCAGCCAAAAACGGAACGGGTGCCGGTGCCGGTACGGTCGCTTTTGTCGGCGCCGTTTTCCAGCACGTGGCGCATCAGGTCAAGGTAGGGCTGCATGGGCGGTGATCGGTCAGGGTAAAGCATCATTTTACCCGTAAGTGAATTATTCCCTGCCGCGATCCGTGTCGACTCGCTAAACTACGCAAAAATCATACTTAGGGAGCGCGCCGTGCTGGACAAAATGAAGGGGCTGGGGGGGCTGTTCGGGCAAAAAATCGATCACCCGCTGGCGAGTCCGCGGGAACTGAAGCAGATTCTCGACGCCTTGCCCAAAGACAATGCGTTCAAGGCGCTGGATGAGATTGCCGGCTGGCTGGAGTCCCTGCCCGCGGTCAGCGATTTTCCGGTCGATCGTCTTTACGACGCCGTGCGCCAGTTGGAAGAAGCCGCTACTCCCTCATTGCGCCGCCTGGCACGCGAGTACCTGCACACGCCGCGCCTGAACAAGCCCGACGAAAAGCGCCTGTGGGCGATCAACCACGGGTTCTGGACACTGCTGGCCGCGGCCTACGAGCGGTGCGTTACCGGTTTGAGCGAGCCCGGCAAGCCCGCCGAAGCGCTGAAGCCGCTTCAGCCGGCGCTGTATGCCCGCCTGCTCGCCGCCTATGGCGGAATCCAGAAATGGGAACAGTTCCACTACGGACCGACGCCGGCCGCCCTGTGGGGCCGTATCGGGATGGCCATGCGGCAGGCAGACGCCGCCGGCGTTGCGACCAAGTCGGTTTCACTGGGCAGTATCCTTGGTGTCACCTCGCCTGCGCAGGAATTCCAGAAGCTGGTGGTCTTCCAGGCTGCGTCGATGGACAGCCTGTTGCCCTTCGAGATCGATATCGCCGAACACCTGATTGCCCATTTTTTGCCCAATTTCGTGTTCACCGCAGACGCCTTGCACGACAGTGTTTACTGGCTCGACCTGCAACTTGCCCAGCCGCCGCTGCGTCTGGCGCGCATGCCGGCACAGGCGTCGACCAGCCAGCGCTTCTTCAAGCCCGGCCCGGCCCATACCGAAATCCTAGCCTTGCTCGATTCGTTGTCCCGCGGCGATGAATTGCCCGCAGAAATCAAGCTGGGTGCGCAATTCCAGAACAAGGTGCTGTTACCGGTCCTGCAGCATCTGGCGCTCTATCTGGCGCCGATTCCGCCCCAGCGCAAGCACGATCGACACCCCGTCAAGCACCGGATGTCGGTGCTCAACGGCCTGGTCAATGCCTTTGTCGCCTTCTCAGGCGAATTCGGCGGCCGTCCCGCGGGTCTGCAAATGGAAAGCTGGGTGGTTGAAAACGTCAGCCGTGGCGGCTTTGGCGCCCTCGTGCCCAACCTGCCGGCGGACTGGCTGAAAGTCGGCGCGCTGCTGGCTCTACAGCCCGAAGGCGGCGAAAACTGGCTGCTCGGTATCGTCCGCCGTTATCACCGCACGACGGAAAGCGAAGCCCGGGTCGGCATCGAGGCGCTGGCACGTCAGGTTGTTTCGGTCGAGGCCCATGTCCGTAGTGCCTCAAGCTATGCCGCGCTTGCCGGCATTCCCGCACTGCTGGCGCTGGATCCGCAGCCCTCGGGCGAGACCCTGGTGGTCCTGCCGCCGGCAACTTTCGACTTGCGTGAGAACCTCGAATTCACCCGCGACGGACGCCGCCACGCACTGGCCCCCGTTGCGCTGCTCGAACAGACCGCGGACTACGAACTGGCGCGTTACCGCCTGTCCGTGATCGGCTGAGCCGTCCGGCTCAGAGCTACTTCGAACGCAGCGCGGTTTTCGGACGGAAGGCCTGGATTCTTATGGGAATCGTGGGTCGGATCATGCTTGTTTGGCTGACTCGGCAAACAACTCGCCAGATTCCACTTCATGCACTTTGCGCGGTCGCCCTGGCTTGCCGGGTAGCGTCCGCCGCCCTAAAACCGCAGCCACTTCGGCTGCAAAGCGTTCGCTACCGAGCACGAAATTTCCATTCGTTGCTCGCCGAATCTGGTCAAGCAGTCCGGGTTCTAGTTCATGCCTGAACAACTCCCGATAAGCAGACTGCCGAGTTGCAGCATCCAGCCCCAGCGCCTTGTACAGTTCATGCGGACGGATCAAAAGATTTTCTTCGCCTTCCCCATTGGCTCGATAACTCGACCAACCGTAGTCGCGGGGATGCTCAACCATGCCTGCCCTTACTGGATTAAGTTCTATATAGCGCTGGCAACCCAGTAGATAGTCATCTTCCTGAATCGGGGAGGAACGGAAGCGTCCCTCCCACAATGTTCCGCTGCGTCGATAAGCCCGATTTACATATTGCACATAGCGCTGCCCCAGTACCTTCATCAAGGCCCCCGGCGCCGCCGGGTCAGCAGCCGAGATCAGCAAATGAACATGATTGGTCATCAACACATAAGCGTGAATCAGGCAGCCTGACTTGCTTGCATACTCAGCCAGCCACTCCAGATAGAAACGGTAGTCCTCATCTGCAAAGAAGCAGGCTTGGCGATTGTTACCGCGCTGGATAAGGTGCAGCGGAACGCCGGGCGGGGCCAGTCGGGGGCGTCGAGGCATGATCAAGACTTTGGGAGGGTAGAGGCGTTGGGATTATTATAAAACGTGGTCTGTCCCCTATTATGCGGTTCGGGTTCTAGTTCATGCCTGAACAACTCCCGATAAGCAGACTGCCGAGTTGCAGCATCCAGCCCCAGCGCCTTGTACAGTTCATGCGGACGGATCAAAAGATTTTCTTCGCCTTCCCCATTGGCTCGATAACTCGACCAACCGTAGTCGCGGGGATGCTCAACCATGCCTGCCCTTACTGGATTAAGTTCTATATAGCGCTGGCAACCCAGTAGATAGTCATCTTCCTGAATCGGGGAGGAACGGAAGCGTCCCTCCCACAATGTTCCGCTGCGTCGATAAGCCCGATTTACATATTGCACATAGCGCTGCCCCAGTACCTTCATCAAGGCCCCCGGCGCCGCCGGGTCAGCAGCCGAGATCAGCAAATGAACATGATTGGTCATCAACACATAAGCGTGAATCAGGCAGCCTGACTTGCTTGCATACTCAGCCAGCCACTCCAGATAGAAACGGTAGTCCTCATCTGCAAAGAAGCAGGCTTGGCGATTGTTACCGCGCTGGATAAGGTGCAGCGGAACGCCGGGCGGGGCCAGTCGGGGGCGTCGAGGCATGATCAAGACTTTGGGAGGGTAGAGGCGTTGGGACTATTATAAAACGTGGTCTGTCCCCTATTTATTTGGGGCGAAGCGGGTGGCGTGTTCGTTGCCGGTGGTTAGCCACCTAGAGTCAATCGCTCCGCTGAAATGTCCTGTAGGGGTTGTAATGCTGCCGGGAGGAAGAATCGCCGGGTCAATTACTCTCGTATCAAAGTCAAATAAGGCCTCGGCAGCCATTTGCAGGTTGGCGTATTTGAGCATTTCAGCAACGGTCGGTGCGGCCATGATTATTTCTCCCTCTTCGGAATCAGAATTTGGTCTACAAACTTACGGGTACTATGGGAATCCCCTGTCATGTTCTGGGTTGGGCATATGTAATGATTGAGCCACGGCATCGAGTTGCGGGGCGCATGGATGTAGCTCATCGCGTAGCGGGTCATTTCACCCAGCACCTCGCTGGTCTTGAGGTCGAGCACCTTGACCGTGCTGCTCGCCACCCACAGTGCACGCTCTTCGGGAATGACGTGGTCCTCGAAGGTCACGGCGTAGCGCGGCGGGGTTTTACTGGGGCTGGGGGTTTTGTCGAGCGACCAGCGATAGACGTTCATGTCGTAGTTGGGGTCTCTCTCTAACTCTGCCTTGTACGCTTGCGGGTTTTTTCTTCCTGAGGGCTTCTCCGACCCTGTATACCGATAGCGCTGGCCGTCCTTGGGGTCGGGGACTTCGACCCAGCGGTAGCCGGGGAGACCGCCGGGGCGTTTGTCGGTGTTGATGTAGCCGCGTACAGACGAGGCAACCCCATTGCTGTCCACTGCCCGATGCTCTGAGCCAAGAAATGAGGTGATATAACCATCTTCCGATGACTCCCGCCCAAACGCCGCCCCCGGCCAGTTGGGGTCCGCCAGTTCCCGGTCGCTGCGCTCCGGGCGGATCTTCATCAGCAGTACACCCTCCACCTCCGGCACGGTCTTGTAGATCTTGATGCCGGCGACTTTTTCGCACTTGTCCTTGTAGAGCGCTTCGGCCTGCTTGATTTTGGCAAGGTATTCCTCGCGGTTGAGCGGGTTGTAGCTCCAGGCGGCTGTTGCCCAGAGGCCGGCGAGCAGGAGCGCAACGAGGCGGGTTTTGAGGGTGGGTTTCATGCGGCTTGCCTTTCCTTGGTCGCGTTGGCAGCGGTCAGTCGGCGGGTCAGCGTGCGCTGCCGGTTTTGGCTTGTTTTCCGGGTTGACCGTAGCGGACGTTCAGCCAGGCAGGGGCGGTGTTTCATGCGATCTGTCTCCACAGCGGTTTCCCGCCGATCAAGGTTTGCCTTTGGTTTCGCTGAGGCGTGGCCAGTGGTTCGTTGGAAGGGGCGGTATCAGCAACCGGACGAGCATCCGCCACCCGCGCGATCCGCAGCAGGCGTTCATAGCCCGCCAGCCCCTGTTGCAGTGAGTAGCTGGCCACCATGTCGGCCCGGGCTTGCCGACGCAAGGGTTCTTGGGCTGGCGGATCGTTCAGCACGTCGACGATGCGCCCGGCGATGGCGGCATCGTCGAAGAAGTCGACGCGCCAACCGTTTTCGCCATGTCGCAAGACTTCACGGACTGGCGCGGTATCGGCACCGATGACGAGGCAGCCGCTGGCCATGGCTTCGAGCATCGACCAGGAGAGGACGAAGGGGTAGGAGAGGTAGACGTGGGCGGCGGATATCTGGAGCACACGGCGGTAGGCGTCGTAAGGCAGCTTGCCAAGAAAGTGGGTGCGCGCCGGGTCGAGTCTGATATCGCGGATCAGCTTTTCTCGCCAGTGGGCGGCGTCTTTGGGACGTTGGCCGTAGCTGACGTCGTCGCCGCCGACGATCAGGGCGTGGCAGCTGGGGTGCTGCTGCTGGACGATGGCCAGGGCACGCAGGAAATGGTGGATGCCGCGGTAGGGTTCGAGGTTACGGGCGACGTAGGTAATGATCGGGTCGCCGGCCCGGCATCGGGTGCCGTCGGTGTTGTGAGCAAAACTGGGTTGCTGACGGTTTCTGCGGTCAACCCGGAAAACTGGCAGAAATCGGGTGCTTCGTTTGGCAAAAACCATGGCTCGCCCCCTGTCAGGGTGCCCAATCCCGTAGAAATGAAGATTGGGCATTGTCCGGTGGGCCGTATGTCAGGTCAATATGTTGAGGCCGGTGTGGCCTCTGTTGTTTACCTGTTTATGTGCACAAGCCTGCTACCACAACCGACTCGGAGTTGCCGATGCGATCGTCAGCTTTTGACGCTAGCCCGTTGCGGCTGATGCCGCATGGCTCAGCCCTGCTTCAGGCGCAGGGCCGTTTTCGGACGGAAGACCTTGATCACCGCATCGTCGGTTTCGGCGTACGGGCCGCCGATGAGGTCGATGCAGTAGGGCACGGCGGCGAAGATGCCGACGTGGGTGACTTTGCCGTCGGCGTCGCGGACGCCTTCCAGCGTTTCCTTGATCGACTTCGGCTGGCCGGGCAGGTTGATGATCAGGCATTGCTTGCGGATCACCGCGACCTGACGCGAGAGGATGGCGGTCGGGACGAAATTTAGGCTGATGCGGCGCATTTCTTCGCCGAAGCCCGGCATTTCCTTGTCGGCCACGGCCAGCGTGGCTTCCGGCGTCACGTCGCGCAGTGCCGGGCCGGTGCCGCCGGTGGTCAGCACCAGATGGCAGCCGGCGTCATCGACCAATTCCTTGAGCGTCGCTTCGATGGTCGGCTGGTCGTCGGCGATGAGGCGGGTTTCGGCGCGCCAGGGCGTAGTCAGCGCGGTACCCAGCCAGTCCTGCAGCGCCGGGATGCCCTTGTCTTCATAGATGCCGGTCGAGGCGCGGTCGCTGATCGAGACCAGGCCGACGATCAGGGTTTCATTCTGCGACATGCTGGCTTGCCTCCTTGTCGAGTTCCTGAAGTACCTGGAAGATGGCGCGGAAGTTCTTCGGCGGCTTGTTCTGTTCCTGTTCCTTGAGCGCGTTGCGGCGCAACTGGCGCAGGTGCTGGAGGTCGACAGCCGGCCAGAGGGTGGCGATGTCGGAGAGCGTGCTTTCGTCTTCCAGCAGCTTGACGCGCAGGCGCTCCAGACGATGCAGGCGGGCGGTTTCGGCCGAGGATTCGCCGCGCAGCAGCGCGAGGCCGGCGCGGATCGGTTCGTCATCGACCGAGCGCATCAGCTTGCCGAGGTACTGGATCTGCCGGCGGCGGGCGCCGTGGGCGGTGATCTTCTGGCATTCGCGCACGGCGTCGAAGATATTTTCCGGCAGGTTGATCCGCTTGAGTTGCCCGACCGAGAGCTCGACCAACTCGGCGCCGAGGTCGCGCAATTCGTGCATCGCCTCTTTCTGCTTGGTTTTCGAGGGGCGGCCGGTATCTTCGGTGAAATCTTCTTCTTGCATCGGTGGTATCCGTCCGCGGGCAGCGGCAGGCTCAGGGAGTAAGGGGTGGGCTGCTATGATAGCGATTTTCCCGTCTTCACGCCCCTTCCATGTCCGAATCCACCGCCTTCTCCTATCCCTTCGCCACCCTCCAGCAGTTTGCCGCCGATGTCCTCAAACACGCTGCCAGCAAGGGGGCGAGCGCGTGCGAGGTCGATGTTTCTGAGGGCTTCGGTCAGTCGGTGACGGTGCGTTGCGATGAGGTCGAAACCATCGAGTACAACCGCGACAAGGGCATCGGCATCACCGTCTATGCCGGCCAGCGCAAGGGTTACGCCAGTACCTCCGACTTTTCGGCACAGGCACTCCGCGATACCGTCGAGGCGGCGCTCAACATTGCCCGCTTCACCGCCGAAGACGACTGCGCCGGCCTCGCCGATGCGGCGTTGATGGCGAAGGACTGCCCGGACCTCGATCTCTATCATCCGTGGGCGCTCAGCGTCGAGGAAGCGATCGAGACAGCGCGCCGCTGTGAGCAGGCAGCCTTTGACGCCAGCCCGCAGGTGTCGAATTCAGAAGGCGCCTCGATCTCGACGCAGCAGGCGCATTTCGTTTCCGCCAACAGCCACGGCTTCATGGGCGGTTACCCGACCTCGCGCCATTACATTTCCTGCTCGGTGATTGCCGGCGAGCAGGACGCGATGCAGCGTGACGACTGGTACACCACCCACCGCAACGCGGCGCGGCTCGATGCCGCCGAGCAGGTCGGGCGGATTGCCGCCGAGCGGGCCGTGGCGCGCCTCGGCGGGCGCAAGGTGAAGACTGGCGAGTTCCCGGTACTCTTCGAGGCGCCGCTTGCTGGCGGGCTGCTCGGCAGCCTGGTCCATGCCGCCAGCGGCGGGGCGCTTTACCGCAAGGCGTCCTTTCTTCTTGATCATCTCGGCAAGCAGGTCATGCCGTCCTTCGTGCAGATCGCCGAGCGGCCGCATATTCCTTGCGGGCTGGGCAGCGCGTCTTTCGACAGCGACGGCGTGGCAACGAAGGACCGCGATGTCGTCCGCGACGGCATCCTGCAGGGCTATTTCCTCAGTACCTACACGGCGCGCAAGCTGGGGATGCAGACGACGGCGAATGCCGGCGGCAGCCACAATCTGATCATCGAACCCGGCGAACTGGATTTTGCCGGTCTGCTCCGCAAGATGAACCGCGGCCTGCTGGTCACCGAACTGCTTGGCCACGGCATCAACTACGTGACCGGCGACTACTCGCGCGGTGCTGCCGGTTACTGGATCGAGAACGGCGTGATCGCTCACCCGGTCGAGGAAATCACCATCGCCGGCAACCTGCGCCAAATGCTGGCGGGCGTGGTGGCGGTCGGTAACGACGTGCAGGTGCGCGGCTCGAAACAGACCGGTTCCATCC
>ERZ1645187.246-NODE-246-length-53084-cov-30.302269_pt1 | contig 53084 bp, 54 predicted proteins | sample MGYA00575352_ERZ1645187 | MGnify/ENA primary metagenome ERZ1645187 (study PRJEB40837, sample SAMN11349314) | freshwater sediment metagenome | isolation source: river sediment | host: Sediment | place: India: Wazaribad , New Delhi | collected 2017-02-21 ... | reverse complement strand
CGACCCCCGCCACGACCGACCCCCCACCCACCGCCCGACGCCCCGACGCCCCCAACAAACACGCCCGACCGACCCCCCACGGCACGCCCGCCCGACCGCCGACCGCCGCCCGGCCGCCCACCCGGCCGCCCACCCGCGCCCGCCGAACCGGACGCCACCCGCCCGCTTATACCGAAGACGAAAGCGTGATTTTCACGATTTGCATCGAATCCACAGTCATTTTGCGAAAAATCGAAAATTTTCTGATTTCCCGTAATCCACCGGCCAACCAAGCCGGCTTTTTGGGCGCGTCGAAAGGGCGCCCAAAAAATGACGCACGCCGCCCGCCCGCTGCCACCGACGACCGACCACCCGACCGACGCCCCGCCTCCGCCCCGGTGAACGTCACGGCGCCGCATCGCCCTGCCCTTCGTTGATTGCCGCGATGAATTCGTCATCAAAAGTGACCGATAACGCCCTTCTGTTTTCCGGCTTTGCCTCAGGCGGCACCTCAGCCCCCGCAGCCAGCGCCGCGCCTCGAAAATGCGCACATCTTAGTTCCCATTCTTCCCAATCCAGCCACTGAACATCCTCGTAATAGACATATCCGCGAACTGGATCAATTGACGAGGTTACAACCTGCTTACGCGGGAACAGCCCCTCTATGTACGCCACCGCCCCGCCCTGCCCATCCCCGAACAGCGGCCATTCAAACAGCCACCCCCCCGGCTTGCGCTCCAATAGATCAAGCGCCGCGCCCTTCATTACCGCGCCATCCATTTCGCGCAATTCAACTTTGTCCGGGTGATCTATTTCCGCTAACGCCGCCCACCAATCGTCCTCATCCTCAATGATTCTTTCCACATAAATGTAACCCTGCCCCCCGCCTGCCCACGGACTCAAAGCCGGCGGCACTCGCAACAGCGCCCACACCTTTTCAGTCACCATATCTATTTTTGATTCTTCAATTTGACCCGAACCTTCGAAATAGACCTTTACATTGATACGACTCGGAAATCGAACCTTCGCCAATACCAAAATATCATGTTCATAGCTCGGGTTTTGCCAGCGAAGCCAATCAAACCCCTCATCCGTATGCACCCTGAAAGGGAATTCACCGTACCCCGGATCGGCCCCCATAAAGTAGCACCATGCATATTCAAGGCTATCCTTTCTCACCGGCCTATAACTAACACTTACCACCGGGTACAGCGCCCTCGTCTTTGTCGCCCGCATTCGCAAAAACCCGCCGATATTTAGGTTTCCATACCTCGTTTCGATAACCCATGCCCTCACCATTGCGGCATATTCTTCTATTTCGGCCTCCATCTCCTCAACATCAGCCGGCGAAGTCCAACCCTCTGCTAAATACTCTTCTCTAATCTCCCTATCATGCTCCGCGATCAACCTGGAGCGCATTCGCTCGCCATCTGTCACCACCTCATCGGCCATTGCTTCGACCATCGCATCATAGACAACCGGCGCCTTGACCTTCGCCCACCTTGCACGATGCTTGTCTTTGAGCAATTGCCCAGCGTGCAACCCGAAGAACTTGCGAATCTCGCGACCATCCGGCATTTCTCGCAGCGCCTTTTCAATGGCGGCTATCACTAGCTTTTTCCCCTTCGTCCGATCCCCACCGGCCCGGATCAGGTTCGCGCGTGAATTGGCATGTACACCGCGCGGCATGTCAGTAATGCGTCCACTTGCTGAGCGCGAAATCTGCATCTGCGATCAGCGCTGCAGCGATTGCCGGATCAGCCATGCGCGCCGCTGCGTTGATCCTGTTGCGCGCCTCTTTTGCCAACTTTTCGCGCTTGGAAACCAGCCACACGGCCCGCGCCTCCGGTGTCATTGCCTCGGCTAACTCGACCTCTCGCAGCACTCGCGCCGCTGCGATTGATGCCCACATTTCGAACGACGCAGGCGAAGAAAACACGAACGGCCTGCCCGCTGCCGACACCAACACCGCGCCGCCCACCGTCGCCCCGCCATCGATACCGCGCATGCGCGCCGCGCCATTCGCCATCATCACTTGCGCCATCAACGGGCCGACTGCAAACCCCGGCACCAGCGCCCGCCATGCCGCCGGAAGCGTGACCACCGGCACTGGTGGAACCGCCCCGCCCGCACACTCCGGCCGAACAATCGCCGCGCGTTTGGCCTTTCGCGCCCCAAGCACCGGCCCCGAAAAAACCGCCTGCCCCGCCTTTGTCGCCATCGCTCAAGCCTTCATGGCAATGGCGAATGCCGCCATCACGTTCTCGCGAAACACGACATATTCTTCACCGTTGATCGTCAAAAAGTCGTCATTGGCAACATTCTTCCCCGGTGCCATCAACACACCGCGAACGAAGCCGAAGTGCGCTGCCTTCGGGCTTGACCAAACCTCCAACGGCAACGCCTGATATATCAGCGCCTCATTCACGCCATTGACGTAGCCGTTGTATACCGCCGATGGCGACGCCGCAAAAGCCAGCCCGGCCGCGCTTACCCCTGTCTTGTCACCGGCCGCTGCATGGTTTTTCAGACGCTCGAAGTGCGGCACACGCACCAGCGCATCAAGCCCGGCGCCCGATGCAGCCGCCTGCGAACTCATCACAAAACCGCGCGGATACGCCGTGCCAAAAAAATCGCCGTCCATCTCGCCCACCAGCGCAAGCTGGCGCCCAGTGCCGTAATTGAACGAGAAGGCAACCGCATACTCATTGACTGCGACCCTTATTTGACCAACCGCAAGAGTCGTGCCGTACCCCGCCACAGAATTCTGACCGGCCGCCATCGCATAGACTGGAGATTCGTTATTAATATCAAAAGTCTCCCCCAACCCCATTGGCTGGATATACACGCCATCGACCGCCCCGCCCGTCGCCGCCACCATACCGAACCCGACAACCCCACCCCCCAAACCATTGCGCGTCACCGGCCCGCCCACATAGTTCTGCACCCATCCGCACGGCTCACCGACAACTCTGCACATCGCCTTATTTTCGCTTACCAGCGAACTTACGTAACCCTCCCCCTGAACTATCAAACCAACCAAATCCCCAATAACATCGCTCCAACTCATCCCGGCCGAATAGCTGTATTCGATACGCATCAAAAACCCCTTTTGCAGCGCCCGATATATATCCAGCGCGCCGCGTTTTTTCACTTTTCGTTTCGGATCACTTCGACCAACCCGACCACGCCGGCCCCGACCGACACCAGCGCCGGAATGGCGCCCGCAGGCAGCAAACCGACCGCCACCAACAGCCAGCCTAGCCCCTTCCAAGTGCTAGGCTCTCCCGCTTTTTTCATCAAAAACTCTTTCATTTTCTGCCCTCATGTTCCAAGGAATAATGATTGCCGTCGCCAAAACTACCGCCCCAAGCACCGCCCACCGATTCCCACCATTCGCCTAGCGGCCGGTGATCTTCTGTTCCCGACAGCCAGACGCCGCCCCTGAACAGATTCAGGTCAATCGCCAGCCGCTCGCAGTGCAACGACCGACGCACGCCCTTGCGCGCTGCCATCAATCGCGCGGCCTCGAAATCCGAACGCCATGCCTCGCCTAGCGTGACCTGATAACCCATTTCCTCGGCTTTCAGGATCAGCCGCGCGGCCATCGTGGCGAATTTCGCCTGCTTTTCGACCATGCCCATAAACCCACCCGGAAAAAAAGGCCGGTCTAAACCAGCCTTCGATCACCATTCCTGCGCCCACTCCCGGTCATTGCGTCGATCCGCTCGTGTGCCTTGTCTGATTCCCGTTCGATTCGCGCTATATCTTCCCGCATCGCTCTTAACTCGGCGCGGATGCCGCCAAACACGGCACCCGCCCCAAGAATCAGCGTTGCGAACTGCAATAGCAACGCACCATCACCAGACATTAGCCGGCGGCAATGACGGTCAAACGAGCAACCTCGGCGTCAATCGCGGCAATGTCGGTCACGACTGCTGCGCGCTGCGCCTGAGTCTCGGCCTTCTTCGCCTGTTGCGCAGCGTTGCCACCTTCCCAACCGACCATGAAACCGAGCTGCTCGTCAAGCTTAGCGATCACGCCATTCTGCGAAGTCTTGATCTTGCCTAGCTTCGTGATTTGACCCTGCGCCCAAGTGACCATGTTGCTCGGCACCGAAGAGGCGAGCAGCGCGCCCGTGTCGACTTCGACGTTATAGACGCCATCGCCGGTTTCGGCGGCCTTGGCGACGTATTTCAAAAAGTCATCCACATCGCCGAAAGTCTTGATCGAACCGGCATCAGCGGCACATTCATAGACGTTCGCGCCGATGGTCACGGTGCCGACCATGCGCAGCGCCTTGTTCGTGCCGACAGCGACCAGCTTGATAGCCGGAACAAAGCCCGGCGTGACGAGTTTTTCAGCCGCAACAAGGCGGGCCAGTTCGCGCAGAGTCTTACGCATTTTTTTCCCCTTTCGAGAGAGTTGTATTGCTGCAAAAAATTGAGAGGTTGAAACCAATAGCTAACGGCTATCGTGCGCGCACCATAAACGAAATTTATCCACTCATCAAGCGGCTATTGTCTCTCCCTATCGAAAAAATTTCCGGCAACGCATCAAGCCCATCCCCGAACCCGCCTTGCGTATAGTTATTGACACAAGACCGAGGAAAGTCAAAAGCCCCGCCCGGCGCCGCTTTCGCCTCTTTTCCTCGCCAATGGATCACCCAATCTTTCACCGGCAACAGCGCCCGCCGCGCGCCTTCCATCACGCCCGCTATCCGCGCCGCCGCCGCATCGCCGTAAGCCGTCAAACAGTCCGCCGCGCGATAGATCAAGGCCAGCCCGCCGCGCTCTGCTGCTCGCCAAAACCCGGCAAAATCCGAATCGTCCGCAGCGGCCCGCGCCAGCTCGATCATCGCCCCAGCAATCCCCACCGGCCCGCGCATTTTTCGCAGCGCTCGCCAGATCGAAATCCTTGGACAACCGAAGAACTGGAATTGGCGAATTCCCCACGTTGCCGCCCACGCATCTACCCTTTTCACCGCATCTGACACCTTGCGCCCGGCTTCCCCGTCGCCAGCTTTCCCCATGCCTTCGCCGTTGATGTTTTTCGAGATGTACTTTGCAGCGTAGGCGGCACCGTACCGGCCCTTTTTCGCCTTCATATACACGAAGCGATGGCGCCGCGCGCCCGGCTCATCCGGCGATTCGCGCAAGGCATAGACGCGCAACAGACGACGGGCAAATCGAACATCGCGCGCTGTGCCGTAGCAGATCAGGTGCCAGTGCGGACAGGCGTCGTGATGCGGCTCAGCGGTGCGCAAGCCATAGACCACCAGCCCGCGCCGCTTCCATGCCGCCCGCGCCCGCGCCCAAACCTTCGACAGATATTGCTGAGCCTCTTTCGGCGTGCTGCCATCAAAAACCGGATTCGGCTCAGTCTTTTTCTTGGCGATGACCCGGTGCGCGTGAAACCGTGACGGAGCCGTCAACGTCCAAAATTCGCACGCCAGCCCATCCGCCCCGGCGATGGCATCGCAGCCCTTGATTCTCACCATCAATTCGCTACGCTTAACCTCTGGATTCGCAATCGACCCGGCAACCACCTCAGCCAACTCCAGCCGTTCCCCGGTCGCCTCACACTCGACTGTCGCCGCCTCCAGCGCCCGCGCGTTGCGCCGCCGCTGGTCGCCCCGGCGCTCTACTGCATCTTGACTCGCATAAGGCCACAGCCCCCGCCGAACCACGCCCGCGCGAATCGCCGCGCCATCGCAGCGCGCCCCATGCACACGACGCAGTCGACGCAGCCACCAACGCGGACAAGCCATGCGGCGAATGGCCGGCATCAAATCCCCACCGCCGCAACCGCGCAACTTTGGCGCCTCAATCCCCCACAGCCGGCAATGGCGCCCCATCATCGCAACTGCCACGTCAAGCGTGCGCAACGCGGCGAACTCAGCCACTGACCGACAATCCCCGGCCCCCTGCGCCGCCGCCGCGCGCAAATCCTCATCGCTGGCAGAAAGCGGAATGCGCCCCTCGCCCGCCTCAGTCACCCCAAGGACAAACCGATTCGCATCCGGCACGACCAGCCCGCCGCGCCGCGCATGCTCAATCCCGACGTGCGCAGACCAGCGAGATGGCAGCAAAGCCAGCCGCCCGGCCAGCCACGCCGCCGCGCGCTCTTCTTCCAGCCGATCCACCCCGGCCAGCATCGCCGCCGTTGCCTGCGGCGTTTTTTTGGCCGGTTTCGGCATCGCCACTGCGCCGATCATCTCGCACACCTGGACGCCAGATCGACCAGCCAGCGCGCCAAATCAGGCGGTGTATGCTCCCTTTCGGCCTTTGTTATCTCCGGACGCGCCGCCGCCCTTGCAGCACCTGACGGCCGCTTTACAACATGCGACGCATCACCAAGCACCAACGGCAACGGCGGAATTTCCAGCGCGCCGCAACCGACGATATAAAGCCGCGTCGCCTTCTGCGCCCGATGGCCCCACCAGTTTTGATCCACGGGCATCGTCCAACCTCCAAACTCATCTACTCTGCACGGCTCCGGCAATCCAGCTGCCGGCCAGAGCGCCGAATTCTTCGGATGTTCCAACACCCCGCCGAACTGGCGAACCATATCCACCGCGAACAACGCCAGCGCCGCCTCATCCTCCCGAGGCTTGGCAAAATGGCGAAGCTGACCCCACGCCCGGCACGGCGGATGCGCAACAACCGGCACCCCGCCCGGCCATTTGCGCGCGTCACGCTCAATATCCCAGCAATCGACCCCCGGCAGTTTTTTGTAGACCGAGTCCCCTCTCACGAACAGCGCCGCTACCTGGAACGCCCTCATTTCAGCCGCCCCGCCCACTCAGACCACCGCCGCAACCCGCCCTCAACGGCCGTGCGCGTCTCCGGCAACAGGTCACACCACGCGCGCGATGACAGCCGCGTTGCCATAGACCCGGCATGACCGGCCATTGACAGCAACAAGCGCCGGTCTTTTTGCGTTGCCTGCTCATCCCAGACCGACCGCAGCGGCGAATATTCCCCGCCCAAAATTGCCCGGCATTCGGCGATTTTTTGCCCCACCAGCGCCCGCGAATCGGTGCCCTTGGATATATACCCAACAGCCCCGGCGCTCAAAATGGCACCCCATAAAATTCATCGGCGCGAATCACGTACCCCTGCCGCCAGCTATAAAACCCACTCAACATACAGCCCTGCGCCAAATACTCCGGCGCGTCAAGACCTCCTACCTGACCATAATTAAGCCCACCCGTAAAACACATGCGACAACGCCAGTCCGGCGCATACAACCCCCGGCGCGGTGAAAACACCCGACCCCGCGCCCGGTCAATCGACCGTTGCACCGTCGCACAATTCGCCCGCCACTTCTTCCCGCCGAACTGGCGCGGCTTATCCGCCCAAACGCGCAAGCCCATCACATTCATCGCCTGATACGACCGCACACCCAACGCCCCGCGCGTCCGACGAAAACGACCCCGAGCCAGCCGCCGCGCCATCGCCCACTTTGAGCGCGACACGTACAACGGTATGTGCTTGCAAAAGCGCGCCCTGAATTGGCGCGTCGATTCATTCCCGCGCCCGCTCACATCAACCCCCGTGCGCGGATCGCCATTACGCCGCCCGACATTCCGTCTCCCCACTTCACACACCCGCCGCCCGCGATAAAAACCGGCGCATCAATCGACTCAATATCAGAAACACAAAACCCCGGCGCCATGCGACCAACAAGCGCAAACGCCCCCCTGCACCGCCCTGATATACAAATCCCCTCTCTTGATTCGATCCGATCCAGCCAATACGCACGACGATTCACGAACGGATAACCCGCCTCGCCATCCGGCGCCTTTTCAACGTACTTTTTTGCGCACTTCGCCGCGCGCTCCAACTCGCGCAACGCCTCATCATCCGAATCCGTAACCAGATAATCCGCGAACGCCGCCCGCACCCGGCCGCGCATCGCTACCGCGCGAAGGTGTACGCGGATCAAATCCAACGGCGCAGCATGCCCCTTGCAGCGCGGCGAAAAAACGGCGCGAACATGCCCCCGGCCGACGGCCGTGCTTTGAATTTCCTGCATGATTTATTCCCCTCTCAGGCTGAAAGAGGAAGGGCCGAACACGCCCGGTCGCGTCGCCTTGATGAATGCACCTCGACCATCTATACCGATAGTCAAACGAGCTTTTTTTGGAGGCTTTGAACCATGAAACTCTCGCCCCGCCTTGCAGCTTTCGCCGCCGCCTACCTTGACGCCTTGCACGCCAAATCCCAGAACCCTACCCCGCCAAAACTCCCGCCCACCCCTGATTTTTGCTGCGCACACTCTGCAAATTATGCGCAGTATTGTGGCCAATCAATTTCCAGTGAAAATCCCGGAATTCCCCGACTCCGGAACGTCGGGGTCAATCCATCGAAAATGTAGTGAACGATTAGGATGGGCAACCTTGCCTACTTGAATTCAATCGAAATCGACTTGCCGGATTTCCCGCCAGCCTTGCGCAATAGATCGGCGATGTCTGTATTCTGATTTTTCAGGGCAATATCGAATGCCGTTTCGCCAGACTGCACGGCTTTGTTGGGATCGGCGCGATTGGCCAGCAGCAACTTCACGATGTCGATATGCCCGCCGCGCGATGCCACAATCAGTGCTGTACTTCCGTTTTCACTGGCGGCATTGACGTCGGCACCGGATTTCACCAGCAACTTTGCAATGTCCAGATGACCGTTGAAGGCGGCGTATATGAGGGGCGTCCAGCCGGTCATATTGACGTTTGCACCACCTGCTATCAGGAGTTCGGCAACTTTGAGGTGCCCCCTGAATGCAGCAAGACGCAAAGCGGAATCCCCAGCTGCATTGCGCGCGTTCACTTTGGCGCGGTTTTTGATCAGGTATTCGACCAAATCTTCGTGACCATCGCGTGCCGCAAGCATGAGGAGCGTATTGCCCTCGATGTCTGTGGTGTCGATCGACGCCCCGCGCTGGGTCATCTGGGCCACATCGCGGGTATCCCCGAGTTTTGCGGCGTTAATGAGGTCGTCGTAGGTGGCCGCAGAGGCCAACTGAGGCATGGCAACGGCAATAAGAAGCGAAATGATGGTTTTTTTCATGATCATATGGGTCGTACAGCGTGTTTGAACAGATTAAAAAAATTGGCTGTCGTGGCTTCACCGATCTCTTCTAGCGATAGATTGCGCAACCGCCCTATTTCTTCGGCAACATGGCGAACATAGGCTGGCTCGTTTTGCTTGCCTCGATGTGGGCTCGGGGCAAGATACGGGGAGTCTGTTTCGATCAGAATGCGGTCAAGGGGCGTTTTAGCGGCGGCTTCCTTGACGCTGATGGCATTTTTGAAGGTGACGATACCTGAAAACGATATGTAGAAACCCAAATCGAGGGCCTGACGAGCCACCTCCCAGGTTTCGGTAAAGCAATGCATGACACCGCCGACTGCCTGGGCCCCCTCTTCCGCCAGGATGCGCAAGGTATCCTCGGCGGCATCCCGCATGTGAACCACTAATGGCTTGCCGCATTCAATGGCAGCCCGGATATGACGGCGAAAGCGTTCGCGTTGCCACTCCGGACGATCCTTCTGCCAATAGTAGTCGAGTCCGGTTTCTCCTATTGCGATTACTTTCGGGTGGACGGCAAGCGTCAGCAGCCGTAGTTCGCTCGGATCCTCGGTATCGGTATATTCCGGATGCACGCCAACAGTGGCGTAGAGGTTCGGCTGTGACTCGGCCAACGCCAGAACGCTGGGAAAATCTTCGAGATTGACACCGATACAGACTGCACAACCCACATCGTTCTGCCGCATCTTCTCGAAGACTTCGGGCAGGCGTTGCGCCAGACCCGGGAAATCGAGATGGCAGTGCGAGTCGACCAGCATCCTCAGGTCAAAGGGTATGTGTCGGACGGGTGGACTGCAATACGCCACCAAGCAGGCCTTCGATCTTGCGTCTGGCCTCCTGCCCGCTTTCATCGCTGTTGAAATGCACACCGATGCCCTGCGCCCGACCATTCTGTGCGCCTGCCGGGGTTATCCAGACAACCGTTCCCGCGATAGGGAGCTTGGCCGGATCGTCCATCAACGAAAGCAGCATGAAGACTTCGTCGCCAATGTTGTAACCGCGTGTCGTCGGAATGAAGATGCCACCATTGCGCAAATGTGGCATGAACGCCGCATAGAGGGCGGATTTCGAATTGATATTGAGCGAAAGGACGCTCGGACGTTGTATTCCAGCGGGTTTTGCGTCACTCATTGTCGTTCAGTGTCTCACCAGACGTCTATAGTCCATGAATAGCCCTTCCAGGAACAGGCGGGCATTTAGTGGTTGCTCAGCTTCGCGGCGGCGCGTCAGCATAAGTCGGTAGGCGCGCACGATACGCACGGAAGGAATCATATCAGCCAAGCCTGAAATTATGGCCTGTTGCGGCAGAAAATATCGAACCGGCTGGCCGTTGCTGGCCAGTGTCAGGTCAACCAGCCATTTTTGCATCGTATCGACCACAAATTTGAGTGCAAGCCGCCCCTTGCTTTCCTTGATGGCTTTATCGAGTTCGCCGGCAAGCGCAATCGGATCCATTTCACCGGCGGCCGATAGGCGCCGTGTCAGAAGATCGAGCCAGCCGTCGCTGCCCGAATTGGCAAGTTCCTGCGCCAGATAAGGCGAACCTCCCGAGAGCGCCAGCCAGCGCGCTGCATTTTCGAGCCCGTCGGCAGCCAGGGCGGACGCGGCAATGGTAGCGGGTGGAATGCTGACCGGCACCACCTGGCAGCGGCTTCTTATCGTTGGTAACAGGCGAAGCGGCTCATCTGACACCATTAAAAACAACGTACTTGCAGATGGTTCCTCAAGTGACTTTAGAAGTGCGTTGGCGGTATTTCTGTTCATTGCTTCCGCCGGATTGACTACGATAATTTTCAAGCCGGAACGATGGGTGCCGACGTTCAGGAACTCATCCAGGCCGCGTACTTGATCGATCGTAATCTGCTGGCTGGCCTTCTTTTTCCCCTCCTCTGCTTCCGCTTCTTCGACGAGTGCCTGAGGCTGCAACAGTCGAAAATCCGGGTGATTCCCCTGCTCGAACCAGTTGCAGGCCAGACATTTTCCACAGGCCAGCCCATCCTTCTGCGGCTGCTCGCAGAGCAGGCCCTTGGCGAATGCCAGCGCCAGTGAAAACTTCCCCAAGCCCCGCTGACCGATCATCAGCAAGGCATGAGGCAACCTGGCGCGCCGAGACTGAAGTGCCTCCCAGGTATTTTTATGCAGTTCAATTACATTCATAAACAACAGCTTGAAACAATAATCTCAAGTTCTTTACGAATATCGTCAATGGCTTGCTGGGCGTTGATCACACGAATCCGCGTTGGCGCCGAGTGGGCTCGCTCAAGATATGCCTGACGCACCCGTTCGTGGAAGTCGGCACGCTCTTGCTCGAAGCGATCCAACATCCGGCTGGCGAGCACGATCCGTTCACGTGCCACATCGAGCGGCAAGTCGAACAGCAGCGTCAAATCGGGCTGGAGATCCCCGTGCACCCAATGCTCCAGTTGATGCAACTTTGCGCGATCCAGGCCCCGCCCGCCACCTTGATAGGCATAGGTAGCATCGCTGAAACGGTCGCAGACGATCCACTCGCCTTTCGCCAGCGCGGGTTCGATCAGCCTGGCCAGATGTTCCCGGCGGGCGGCGAACATCAGCAAGGTCTCGGTTTCGAGATGCATCGACGCGTGCAGCAGCAATTCGCGAAGTTTTTCGCCGAGTTCCGTACCGCCGGGTTCTCGTGTGACGTGAACAACCCGCCCGTCGCGGCGCAACCATTCCGCAAGCCACTCGACGTGGCTGCTTTTTCCGGCGCCATCGATGCCTTCAAAGGTGATGAATTTACCCTTCACTTGCCGCCCTTCTGATATTTGCTGACTGCCTTGTTATGTTCATCCAGCGTACGTGAAAAATGGCTGTTGCCGTCGCCGCGCGCCACAAAATACAGCATGTCGTTGGCCGCCGGATGCATGGCTGCCTGAATCGAGGCAAGACCCGGCATGGCGATCGGTGTTGGCGGCAGTCCGCCACGGGTATAGGTATTGTACGGCGTGTCGTTTTGCAGGTCGCGCTTGCGCAGATTGCCGTCGAAAGTTTCGCCCAGACCATAGATTACCGTCGGGTCTGTCTGTAGCAGCATGCCCTTGCGCAGGCGATTGACGAATACGGCGGCTACTTGCGCACGGTCGTCGCTGCGCCCGGTTTCCTTTTCGACGATAGACGCCATGATCAAGGCTTCGTACGGTGTCTTGTACGGCAAATTGGCATCGCGCTCGTTCCACGCCAGTTCGAGTTTTTTACGCGTCGCTCGATGGGCGCGTGCCAGCAGTTCGAGATCGCTCGACTGCTTGTCGAAAAGATAGGTGTCGGGGAGCAGCCAGCCTTCGATCTTCCCGCCATCGATACCGAGTCGGGCGGCGATTTCCGCCTCGCTCAGCCCCTGCATTTCGTGCTTGAGATCGGGATGCTGCTCAAGGCGGGCGCGCCATTGGCGGAAAGTCCAGCCCTCGACCAGTAGTGCTTCACCCTGCGAGACGTCGCCACGCGCCAGCTTGGTCAACAGTTCCACCGGCGTGATCCCTTGCTTGACCGAGTAACTGCCCGCCTTGATTCCTGTGGCAACGCCATGCCAACGTGCCAATAGTGCGAGGAGATCGGCGTTGATGCCAATGCCGGCCTCCTGCATCTGGGTAGCTGCCGAGCGAAGCGTGCTTTTTGGGGTAATACGAAAGTCCACGGTCGCTTCACGCAACGCGATGGGCGAATTCGCCCACCAGACGGCCGCACCGGCAAACGCAGCGAGCAAGATGCTCAGCAACAGGAAAAACTTGAGGAATGAACGCACGGGAACTCGCTGGCTGCAACCGGGTCATGCCCTGATGGAAACAGGCATAATCGAACGGACGCTATAATAGCCCAAACCCCAACAGGAGCCTTCATGAACCCCAACTGGCGCAGTTTTCTGGAATCCGCAGCAGCGGTTTTCGACAGCGGATCGGACGATGTCGCACATTTTGGCGATGCGGCCGGCGAACTTCAGGCAGCGCGCGAGCAGACCGTTCTGGTCCCGCTGAACCATCTTGCGCTGATCAATGCCGAAGGCGAGGATGCCAAGTCCTTCCTGCACGGTCAATTTACCAGCGATATCAACCACCTGGGCAACGATCAGGTTCAGCATTCGGCATGGTGTTCGGCCAAGGGTCGCATGCAGGCGAGCTTTTTGATCTGGCGCCAGGGCGACGCCTACCAATTGGCACTGGCCGCCGATCTCGAAGCCGCTTCACTGAAACGCCTGCAGATGTTCGTCCTGCGTGCCAAGGTCAAACTGGCGTCGTTGAGCGATAGCCGCGTGCTGCTTGGCCTCGCCGGCCCGCAGGCGGTCGAAGCCCTGGCCGGTGCCAATCTGCCCTGCCCTGCCTCACCGATGACGGCGGCAACCGACGGCGCTGCTCAGGTGCTCTCCCTGGAGCCGGGTCGGTATATCGTTTCACTGCCTCTGGATGCCGTTGCGGCCGTCTGGCAGAAACTTTCGGTCAAGGCGACTCCAGCCGGCGTGCCCGTCTGGCGCTGGCTGGACATCCAGGCTGGCTTCCCGTTGGTGACGGCAGCGACAAAGGAAGAATTCGTGCCGCAAATGGCCGATTTCGAGAAGCTCGGCGGCATCAGTTTTCACAAGGGCTGCTACCCGGGCCAGGAAATCGTTGCGCGCACCCAGTACCTGGGCAAGGTCAAACGCCATCTGTTCCGCGTCAAGAGCGACCAGGCGCTGATTGCCGGCACCGACTTGCATTCGCCGGACAATCCCGACCAGGCAAGCGGCATGATCGTCAGCGGCGCACCTTCGCCGACGGGCGGTTTCGAGGCGCTGGCCGTAGTTCAATCGAATTTCGCCGAGAACCTGCATCTGGGGTCGCGCGAAGGCCCGAAAATCGAGGCTGTTGCGGTCAACCCCTAAAAAAGGGCAAAAATGAAATGTGCCTGATCGTCGTTGGCTGGCGGGTTCATCCGGATTTTCCGCTGATCGTCGCCGCCAACCGCGACGAGTTCTATGCACGCCCGACGGAATTCGCCGATTTCTGGCCGGAGTCTCCCGAGATAATTGGCGGCCGAGACCTCGAAGCCGGTGGCACCTGGCTGGGCATCACCCGGAACGGACGTTTCGCGGCGGTTACCAATGTGCGCGAACCGGGGGCAGAAAAAGGAATTCGTTCGCGCGGGAAGCTGACGCTGGAGTTTCTCGCCAGCCGGCAATCAGCAGCGGATTACGCTCACCAGTTGGCGATGGGCGACTATTCCGGCTTCAACCTTTTGCTTGGGGACAGCCAGTCACTCTGGTATTGCAGCAACCGCAATGCGTTGCCGCAGGAACTTGGCCCCGGCACCTACGGACTGTCGAATCACCTGCTCGACAGTCCGTGGCCCAAGTTGATTACTGCCCGCCTCGGTTTTGCGCAGGCACTGGGCAAGCTGCCGGAACGGATGGCGTTGTTCGACGTTCTGGCCGATGACGAAATCGTTCCCGATAGCGAATTGCCGAGCACCGGGGTTCCGCTGGAATGGGAGCGCCGGCTGTCGGCGATCTTCGTCCGCTCGGCAGACTACGGCACGCGCGCATCGACGGTATTGACGCTGGCAGGCAACGGCCAGATCGTGTTTGAGGAACGCAGTTTCGGCCCCCATGGCCAGGCTCTTCAGTCTTCGGTGATTTCGACAGACGTGTAGGCCGGTACCAGATCGAACAGTTCGACGATGTCGGCGTTACGCATGCGGATGCAGCCGTGCGAACCGGGCCTGCCCATCTCTGCCCGCGCAGGAGAACCGTGGATGTAGATGAAGCGGCGCATTGTATCGACCCGGCCCAGCCGGTTTTTCCCGGGTTCGCAGCCGGAAAGCCAGAGAATCCGGGTCAGGATCCAGTCGCGCCCGGGATGGCTTTTATCCAGCTCGGGCGACCAGATCTCACCCGTCGGCCGGCGCCGAACGAATATGGTGTTCTCCGCTGCCCCGCCACCAATTTTGGCCCGAATCAGGTGTCGACCGCGCGGGGTCTGAAAACTGCCGAACACCTCGCCAACCCCAGCCTTGCCGGTGGATATCGAATATTCACGCAGGCAATTCCCGGCATCATCGAACAGCGTCAACAGCTGCCGGGCAACCGAAATGCGAATATTCATTGCGATTTCCGGCGCCGTTCGGCGAAGAATGCCGAAAGCACGGCGCTGCATTCCTCGGCAAGAATGCCGCCGGTGATGCTGGTGTGGTGATTCAGGCGCTCGACAGCAAACAGATCGACCACGCTGCCATGCACCCCCGTTTTCGGATCGCGGGCACCGTACACCACGCGGGCAATCCGTGAATGGAGAATGGCACCGGCGCACATTGCACAGGGCTCCAGCGTCACAAACAACTCGCAGCCAGGCAGGCGATAATTGCCGAGGTTGCGCGCAGCATCCCGCAGAGCTGCGATCTCGGCGTGCGCGGTGGGGTCGCTTTCGCCAATCGGGCTGTTGAAGCCACGCCCGACAATTTCACCATTCAGCACTACGACGGCCCCGACCGGTACCTCACCCAGGCACTCGGCAGCATGGGCCATTGAAATGGCTTCGCGCATGAAGTATTCGTCGCCCAGCATGACCAGTCGCCGCTTATTCCCACTCGATGGTAGCTGGCGGCTTGCCCGAGATGTCGTAGACCACGCGGTTGATGCCGCGAACTTCATTGATGATGCGATTGGATACCCTGCCGAGCAGGCTGTGCGGCAATTCGGCCCAGTGCGCGGTCATGAAATCCTGCGTCTGTACGGCGCGCAAGGCGACAACGTATTCGTAGGTACGCCCGTCGCCCATCACGCCGACCGACTTGACCGGCAGGAAGACGGCAAACGCCTGACTGGTCTTGTCGTACCAGTCGGCGGCACGCAGTTCGTCGATGAAGATGGCATCGGCACGGCGCAGCAGATCGGCAAATTCCTTCTTAACTTCGCCAAGGATACGCACGCCCAGGCCGGGGCCGGGGAACGGGTGGCGATAGACCATTTCATGCGGCAACCCGAGCGCAACCCCGAGTTCGCGGACTTCGTCCTTGAACAGCTCGCGCAGCGGCTCGAGCAGCTTGAGATTGAGTGTTTCCGGCAGGCCACCCACATTGTGGTGACTCTTGATGGCGTGTGCCTTGCCGGTCTTGGCGCCGGCCGACTCGATCACGTCCGGGTAGATCGTGCCCTGGGCCAGCCATTTGGCGTTGGGCAGCTTGGCTGCTTCAGCCTGGAAGACTTCGACGAACTCGCGGCCGATGATCTTGCGTTTGGCTTCCGGGTCGGAAACGCCCTTCAGGTGGCCCATGAACTGTTCGCTGGCATCGACGTGAATGACCTTAACGCCAAGATTGCGGGCGAAGGTCTCCATCACCTGCTCGCCCTCGTTCAAACGCAGCAGGCCGTTATCGACGAAAACGCAGGTCAGCTGTTCGCCGATGGCCTTGTGCAGCAGCGCGGCGACGACCGACGAATCGACGCCGCCGGAAAGACCAAGAATGACCTCTTCGCTGCCGACCTGGGCGCGCACCTTGGCGATGGCTTCGTTGACGTAATCCGGCATGTTCCAGTCGCGACCGCAACCACAGATGTCGTGCACGAAGCGGGCGATCATTTCCTTGCCCTTGAGAGTATGCGTCACTTCCGGATGGAACTGCACGGCATAGAAGCCGCGCTCCTCGTCGGCCATTGCCGCCACCGGGCAGGATTCACTACTGCCAATGACCTTGAAGCCGGCCGGCAACTCGGTAACCTTGTCGCCGTGGCTCATCCAGACTTCGAGCAGGCCGTGGCCCTCGGCATTGCTGCGATCCTGAATCCCGTTGAACAGCCTGGAATGGCCGCGCGCCCGCACTTCGGCAAAGCCGAATTCGCGCTTGCCGGAACTTTCCACCTTGCCGCCCAGTTGCTGCGCCATCGTTTGCATGCCGTAGCAGATCCCGAGTACGGGAACGCCCAATTCGAAGACAAGCTGCGGCGCCTTCCATTCGATGGCTTCATAAACCGAGTTCGGGCCACCGGAGAGAATGATGCCCTGCGGTTTGAACTGACGGATGAAATCTTCGGAAACGTCGAAGGGATGCAGTTCGCAATAAACCTGTTGCTCGCGCACACGGCGGGCGATCAACTGGGCAACCTGGGAACCGAAATCGAGGATGAGGATTTTCTGGTGGGACATGATGGAATGTACCGTTTCAGCGGTAAAAGAAAAAAGTGCCGGGAAACCCGGCACCTGTCAGAGATCGAACTAGCTGGCACCCATCCGGTCAAGGTAGAGCAACAGTTGGGAAAAAGCGATGACGCCGCCAGTTCCCAACACAGCGATGAGCACCTTGAGCCAGGTCGGCCACTTTGTCATCGCTTATTCGACGTGGTAGTTCGGTGCTTCCTTGGTGATCTGCACATCGTGGACATGCGATTCCCGCACGCCCGCCGAAGTGATCTCGACGAAGGTGGCACGATCATGCATGTCGTGGATCGTCGCGCAGCCAAGATAACCCATCGACGAACGCAACCCGCCGGTCAGTTGATGGATCACGGCCAGTACCGAACCCTTGTACGGTACCCGCCCCTCAATGCCTTCGGGAACGAACTTGTCTACGTTGGCCGTGGCTTCCTGGAAGTAGCGATCCGACGAACCTGCCTGCATCGCACCCAGCGAACCCATGCCACGGTAGGACTTGTAGGAACGCCCCTGGAACAGCTCGACCTCGCCCGGCGCTTCTTCGGTGCCGGCAAACAGCCCGCCCAGCATCACGGTATCGGCACCGGCAGCGATTGCCTTGGCGATGTCCCCGGAATAGCGGATGCCACCGTCGGCGATCATCGGCACACCGGTTCCCTTGAGGGCTTCCGAGACGTTCTGAATGGCGGTGATCTGCGGCACGCCGACACCAGCCACGATACGCGTGGTACAGATCGACCCGGGACCGATACCGACCTTGACCGCGTCGGCGCCGTTGTCGACCAGCGCACGCGCCGCATCGGCGGTCGCGATGTTGCCGCCGATCACTTCGATCTGCGGGAAGTTCTTCTTGACCCAATTGACGCGATCCAGTACGCCCTGCGAGTGGCCGTGTGCAGTATCGACAACGATGACATCGATACCGGCTTCGGCCAGCGCCTCGACCCGTTCTTCGGTGCCGGCACCAACGCCGACCGCCGCACCGGCGCGCAGGCGACCTGCGGCATCCTTGTTGGCCAGCGGATGCTCGGTAGACTTGAGAATATCCTTGACAGTAATCAGGCCGCGCATGTGGAAGTCATCGTCGACCACCAGCACCCGTTCCAGGCGATGCTTGCGGATCAATTCCTGCGCATCCTCGATGCTGGCACCTTCCTTGACGGTGACCAGGCGCTTGCGCGGCGTCATGATCGCCTTGACCGGCTGGTCGAGGTTGGTTTCGAAACGCAGGTCGCGATTGGTGACGATGCCAACCACCTTGCCTGCCTTGTCGATCACCGGCAGGCCGGAAATCTTGTATTGACGGGTGATCTCGATCACATCGCGCACCGTCATCAACGGCGATACGGTAATCGGATTCCGCAGGATGCCCGATTCAAAGCGCTTGACCTTGGCCACTTCGGCCGCTTGCTGCTTTGGCGAAAGGTTCTTGTGAATGATGCCGATGCCGCCTTCCTGCGCCAGGGCGATGGCGAGACGGCCTTCCGTCACGGTATCCATCGCTGCCGAAAGCAGTGGCAGATTCAAGGAGATATTGCGCGTCAGCCGGGTGGCCAGACTGACATCGCGTGGCAAAATTTGGGAATGGGCGGGGACGAGCAGTACGTCGTCGAAAGTCAGGGCTTTTTGCAATAGTCGCATGGCCTTTGATCCAAGGTCACAAAAACGTATTATACAGAAATCGTACAAATCTCCGGATGACCATGAAAAACGCCCTGATTTTTGCCCTCTTTTGCGCGTCGACCGCAACAGCCCTTTCCGTCCATGCCCAAACCTATCAATGGAAGGACAGCAGCGGCCGCACTGTCATTTCCGACACCCCGCCGCCGGGCACAGCGCGCGACTCGCGCGGCATTGGTCTGTCGCCCCCGCCATCAAGCAGCGCACCCAAGGCGGATGCGGCGAAGCCCGATGCCGTCAAGGCCGATGCGCCAAAATCGACTGCGGAAAAAGATATGGAGTTCAGGAAGCGTCAGCAGGAGGCCAAGGAGAAGGCCGACAAGGCCGAGAAGGAAGCTGCAGCTGCCGCCCAGAAACGCGACAACTGCGAACGGGCGCGCAACCATCTTGCAAAACTGGAATCGGGAAATCATCGCATGGTCGTACCCGACGGCAAGGGCGGCGAAACCTTCGTCGAGGGTGCGGTAAAGGAAAGCGAAATGGAGCGTACCCGCAAGATCATTGCAGATTCCTGCAATTAACTGCCGGTTTCGGGATTACGCCTCAGGGGCGTCGGCATCGCCGGCGCCTTTTTTCATGACCTTGCCTTCCGCTGCACGCTGCTTGCGCACCTCCTTGGGGTCGGCGATCAGCGGGCGGTAAATTTCGACCCGGTCACCCTCGCGCAATACGGCATCGAGCTTCGAGAGCTTGGAAAAAATGCCAAACTTGTTTTTCTTGAGATCGATTTCCTGATATTTGTCGAGAATGCCGGATGCCTCGAGTGCTTGTTGCAGCGTGGCGCCGACTGGTAGTTTCACCGGAAGCAGCAACTGCTTTTGCGGCAGGGCGTAGCAGACTTCGACATTCAATATTTCAGCCATGGTTTTCTCCATATACCTGCGCTGCACGCCGTACAAAGGCATCGACGAAAGTGTTGGCGATGTGACTGAACACCGGCCCGATCACCTTCTCGAACACCTTGCTGGAAAATTCGTAGTGCAGCTGGAATTCGATCTTGCAGGCGTGTTCCGCCAGTTTGCGGAAGTGCCAAGACCCCTCAAGGCGGCGAAAAGGCCCATCCACCAGACGAATTTTCATTGCGCCGGGAAATTCCTTGTCGTTTTCCGTCGTAAATCCGGATTTCACGCTGTGGTAATTGATGTGCAGCGTCGCCACCGTACGTTGCGCATCGCGGAACTTCACCTCGGTCTGGCTGCACCAGGGCAGAAAAGCGGGATAGTCCTCACAGCGATCGACCAGCTCGAACATGCGTTCGGCGGATTGCCCGATCAGTACGGATTTTTCAACCAGCGCCATGCGTCGAGTGGGTACCTGAATCCTGTAGAATGCGCGATTTTAATGGATCGTCCGGCAGCATGAGCATCACGGTCAACAAAAAAGCCTTTCACGACTATTCAGTCGAAGAAAAGTACGAAGCAGGAATTGCCCTCCAGGGATGGGAGGTCAAGGCCATTCGTGCAGGCCGGATGAACATCAAGGAATCCTACGTCATCATCAGGAACGGCGAACTCTTCCTGATTGGCATGCACATCACCGCGCTACCGACTGCCTCGACCCATGTCAATCCCGATCCGACCCGCACCCGCAAGCTGCTGCTGCACGATCACGAAATCATGAAGCTGATCGGCAAGGTCGAGCGCGCCGGCTACGCGCTGGTGCCGCTCGACCTGCATTACACGCGCGGCCGCATCAAGCTCGAAATCGGCCTGGCCAAAGGCAAAAAGCAGCACGACAAACGCGGTGACGAGCAGGAAAAGGATTCCAAGCGGGAAGCGCAACGCGCGATGAAGGAGCGTCTGCGCTAAAGTGAGCATGGACGCCCTGCTCTACTGGGTCGGCATGGCAGCGGTCGCAGTCAACGCGCTGACCGGCGTCCTCGACTCCGGGCGCAAGCAGATGGATCTTATTGGCGCACTTCTCGTCGGCGTCGCCACAGCACTGGGCGGCGGCACGATACGCGATCTGTTGCTCGACCGAAATGTCTTCTGGGTCGTGGACCAGGCCTATCTGATGACCGCATTGGGTGCCGGTCTCGTTACCTTTTTCATCGCCCGTTCGCTGACGGTGCCGCCGAAGCTTTTCCTGATTCCGGATGCAGTCGGTCTCGCGCTATTCACTATCGTCGGTACCCAGATTGCGCTGCAATGGCACACCCCCTGGCTGGCCGCCAGTCTGATGGGCGTCATTACCGGTGTCGTCGGCGGCGTCCTGCGCGACATCCTCTGCAACGATGTGCCGCTGGTACTCCTACAAGGGGAGCTCTATGCGACGGCTGCCTGGGTCGGCGCGCTTTCGCTGATTGCGCTGCAGGAAATCGGCATGCCGCCGGTCAGCGCAGCCTGGGTGGCGATGGCCATCGTACTTGTCCTGCGCCTGCTGGCCATTCGTTTTCACCTGACCCTGCCGGCCCTCGGTCAAAACCGGCATCCCTGAAGCATGCAGCCGATCAACGGCGCCCAAAACAAAAAGTCCTTACCGCCAATCGACGCATAAGGACTTTGCTGTAGCTGGCGGAGTGGACGGGACTCGAACCCGCGACCCCCGGCGTGACAGGCCGGTATTCTAACCAACTGAACTACCACTCCGCAGTGATTTGCCCCGGCAGGCCGGAACAATTCAGAACGGCGCGCACTATAGCATACGGCTCACATTTCGCACGGGCCACAGGGACTCTTCCCACTACAATCCATTTTTTCGTTCATATTCGGCAAAAATGACCGACACCGGTACGCTCAACTATCTCTGGTCGCAGACAATGATCGCCGGTTTTGTTGCCGTCGGCGTCACGCATGCCGTGATTTCTCCGGGATCCCGCTCAACGCCGCTGGCACTGGCCATGTTGCGCCAGCCAAGGCTAGCCTGCACGGTTGCGGTCGACGAGCGCAGCGCGGCATTTTTCGCGCTCGGCGTCGCCAAGGCCAGCCGCCGCCCAGTACTGCTGCTCGCTACATCCGGCACGGCTCCAGCCAACTGGCTGCCGGCCATCATCGAAGCCAGCCAGGCCGGCGTTCCGCTGATTGCCATTTCGGCCGACCGTCCGCCGGAACTACAGGGCTGCGGCGCCAACCAGACCATCGATCAGCACCATCTCTTCGGCACCCACGTCCGCGCCAGCCACGCGCTTGGCGCGCCCGTCGAAGGATTCGACTCGGCTTATCTCACGCATCTCGCTGCCCGCGTCTGCGAACAGGCCTGCTGGCCCCATCCCGGGCCGGTGCATATCAACCAGCCGTTCCGCGAACCCCTGCTGCCGTCAGCAACGGTAATGCCGACACCTGCCCCGGCCAGGATTGTCGTTTCCCGACCTGAAACACAACTCAATAAAGACGACATTCGCGCACTGGCGCAAAGCCTTGGCGGCCGGCCGGGCATTATTGTCTGCGGCGAACTGGAAACGGAAAATGCCCTTGCCAAGGCGTTGACCGCGCTTGCTGCACGACTTGCATGCCCGATACTCGCCGAGCCGCTCTCCAACCTGCGTTTCGGCCTACATGACCGCTCGCATCTGTGCGTCCATTACAACCTTTGGCTGGGCGATCCAGAGACTGCAAGCACGCTTCGGCCGGAATGGATATTGCGTTTCGGCGCTTATCCAGTAACGCGCAATCTGCAAACTTACCTGGCCTGCAACGCATCCGTCCATGCCCTGGTCGAGCCTTCGCCACGCTGGAGTGATCCGTCTCACCAACTCACGCACGTGCTGCGTGCCGATCCGCTTGCAGTCTGCCGGACGCTACTTGAAGCCTCCCCGGCTGCTGCGCCAGCCGCCTGGATGACTGGCTTCATGGATTGTGAAGCCGCAGTGCAGCCGGATAACGAAGTTGTCGGACACATTGCTGCCCTGATAGACGAACTTCCAGCCGATACCCCGCTCTTCGTCGGCAACTCGCTGGCCATCCGGCAACTGGACAGTGCTTCGGGCAGCGGAGAAAAACCGCTGCATTTCTACGGCAACCGGGGCACCAGCGGCATCGACGGCAATATCTCAACCGCTATGGGCCTGGCGGCAGTGCATGGACGCGTCGTCGCCCTGCTCGGCGACCTGGCCTGCCAGCACGATCTCGGCGGTCTGGCGCTTGCGCAAGGGCGCAATGCCGTAATCGTTGCGGTCAACAACTGTGGCGGCGGCATTTTCGATCACCTGCCGCAAGCCGGCCTGCCCGAATTCGAGCAAGGCTGGCGGACGCCGCAACAAATCAGTTTCGAGCATGCCGCCCTCACCTTCGACCTCAGCTATGCCAAAACCACAGACGACAACGCGTTCCGCACCGCCCTGCGTCACGCCATCGCAGCCGGTGGCCCACATCTGATCGAACTCCTCATCGACTGACTTGCCAACGGTGGCAGGTACCGCCAGTTGATGGGACAATTGCGCCCCAGCCATCCCGCCCAGCCCCCCCTGAATCAATGGCCATCGAAACGCCCGATCTCTCCAAGCACACCCCGATGATGCGCCAATACTTGGCGCTCAAGGCAAATCATCCGAACACGCTGTTGTTCTACCGGATGGGCGATTTCTACGAGTTGTTCCACGAAGATGCAGAGAAAGCGGCGCGGCTGCTCGATATTACGTTGACCACGCGCGGGCAGTCGGCGGGGGTACCGATCAAGATGGCCGGGGTGCCCTTCCATTCTCTGGAACCCTACCTCGCCAAGCTGGTGAAGGCGGGCCAATCGGCGGTGATCTGTGAGCAGATTGGCGACCCGGCGACCAGCAAGGGGCCGGTTGAGCGTGCCGTGGCGCGAATTGTCACGCCGGGTACGCTGACCGATGCGGCGCTGATCGACGACAAGCAGGACATCTGGCTGCTGGCGATTACCACGGCCCGCAACACGGCGGGTTTGGCGCGGCTGAATCTGGCCAGCGGCGAGTTCATCCTTACCGAAATTCCGGTCGAGCAGATTCAGGCGACGCTGGAGCGCATTCGCCCGGCCGAAATCCTCTATCCAGAATCGTGGATGCCCGACTTCGGCCGCGAAGCGGCGCGCACCCGGCAGCCGGACTGGTATTTCGAGTTCGATTCCGCCCGACGCCTGTTGTGCGAGCAGTTTCAGGTCGCTTCGCTCGCCGGTTTCGGTGCCGAAGGCCTCAAACCGTCCATCGCTGCTGCCGGGGCGCTGCTGCAATATGCGCAGGCCACGCAATCCGGCAAATTGCCGCATTTGCGGGCCTTGACTGTTGAACTCGAAGGCGCCTATCTGGGCCTCGACCTCGCCACGCGGCGCAATCTGGAATTGACCGAAACGCTGCGTGGGCAGCCATCGCCGACGCTTTTCTCGCTGCTCGACCATTGCGTCACCAGCATGGGATCGCGCCTGCTGCGCCACGCTTTGCACCACCCGCTGCGCGAGCGCGATATTCCCGCCGCCCGCCACGGCGCCGTCGAGGCATTGCTTGACGACTACGGCCGGATGGCCGGTGAGGTGCGGCGCGAACTCAAGGGGATTGCCGACATCGAGCGCATTGCCGGACGCATCGCGCTACGCAATGCCCGGCCGCGTGACCTCGCCAGCCTTCGTGAATCGCTGGCCCGGCTGGCTGCCTTGCGTGCACCGCTCACTGGCAGTCACTCATCGTTGCTTAAGGCGCTGGTAACCGACCTGAAAACCCCGACGACGGCGCTCGACCTGCTGGTCCGCGCCATCGCCGCCGAACCTTCCGCCCAGATCCGCGACGGCGGCGCCATTGCGCCCGGTTACGACGCCGATCTCGACGAATTGCGCTCGCTTAACGACAACTGCGGCGCCTACCTGGTCGACATGGAAGTCCGCGAGCGCGAGCGCACCGGCATCGCCGGCCTCAAGGTTGAATACAACAAGGTGCATGGCTTCTATATCGAAGTCACGCACGCCCACACCGACAAGATTCCCGACGATTACCGCCGGCGCCAGACGTTGAAAAACGCCGAGCGCTACATCACGCCCGAGCTGAAAGCTTTCGAGGACAAGGCGCTGTCCGCTCAGGAGCGCTCACTGGCCCGCGAAAAGCTGCTCTATGAAGCGATTCTCGACGAACTGCTGCCAGCGGTGCCGACCTTGCAGACCATCGCCCGCGCCGTCGCCCAGCTCGACCTGCTGGCCAACTTTGCCGACGCGGCACTGAAGCGCAACTGGAGCAAGCCGGAATTTGCCCCGGAAATCGGGTTGACCGTAACCGGTGGCCGCCACCCGGTCGTCGAAGGCGAAATGGCCAACAGCGCCGAAACCTTCATTGCCAACGACTGCCTGCTGGCCGAGAACCGCCGCCTGCTGCTGATCACCGGCCCCAACATGGGCGGCAAATCGACCTACATGCGGCAGGTGGCGCTGATCGCCCTGCTCGCCCACATCGGCAGCTATGTGCCGGCCGACCGTTGCGTGCTCGGCCCGCTCGACCGCATTTTCACCCGCATCGGCGCCTCCGACGACCTCGCCTCCGGGCGCTCGACCTTCATGGTCGAAATGACCGAAGCCGCCGCCATCCTGCATCACGCGACGGCAAACAGCCTGGTGCTGATGGACGAGATCGGGCGCGGCACGTCCACATTCGACGGCATGGCGCTGGCCTTCGCCATCCTGCGCCACCTGATCGACAAGAACCGCTGCCTGACGCTGTTCGCCACCCATTACTTCGAGCTGACCCGGCTTTCGCACGAATACCGCGAACTGGCCAATGTCCATCTCGACGCGGTCGAGCACAACGACCGCATCGTCTTCCTGCATGCCGTGGAGGAAGGCCCGGCCAATCAGAGTTATGGTATCCAGGTCGCTGCGCTGGCCGGCATTCCGAACGCTGTCGTGCGCGCCGCACGCAAGCAGTTGCGCGAATTCGAGCAACGGGCGGCGGTCGATCCGTTACAACCCGATCTTTTTGCGCAAGGCGACCCTGAACCGCCCGAAGTCGATCCGCACCCGGCAATCGAACATCTGGCCGGCCTCGACCCCGACAGCCTGACGCCGCGCGAGGCGCTCGATGCGCTCTATGCCTTGAAAGGCTTGCTGCGTTGAGAAATTGGCGGCCGCTTGCAGCCGATTTGATTTTTGCCCTTTTTTCGGCGTTGACCGCAACCGTTGTCCTCTGGAGCGGCGCGAGCAGTGCCGAAAGCTTGCGATTCGCGCTGATCGGCGATACGCCCTATTCCGACAGTGAACGCCAGGAATTGCCGCGCATGCTGGACGCCATTGCCGCCAGCAATGTCGATTTCATCGTTCACGTTGGCGACATCAAGAACGGGCAGAGTCGTTGCGACGATGAAGTGTTCAGGGATCGCTACCAGCTCTTCGACAGCAACCCGCTGCCATTCATTTTCGTGCCCGGCGACAACGAATGGACTGACTGCGCCCGGCTATCCAACGGCGCCTACGACCCGCTTGAACGCCTGGTCGCGCTGCGTACCCTGTTCTGGCAACGCCCGGATTCGCTGGGCCGGAAAACCATCAAACTGGAGCGTCAGCCAGGCAACTACCGCGAACATTCGCGCTTTCGGATCGGCCCGGTGCTATTCGTCACCCTCAATCTGCCGGGCGACGACAACAATTATGGCAAACGCGACCAACCCAAGCCTGAGTTCAGCGAGCGCAATCCGGCGGTCATCGCCTGGATGAAGGACAGCTTTGCGCTGGCGCAGCGCGAGCGACTGGCCGGCATCGTTCTGCTGTTTCAGGCCAATCCCGGTTTTGCGCACTTCTCGGAAGGCTTGGGGCATCGCGGCTTCAAGGATTTCCTGGAAAGCTTGCGCCGGGAAACCCTGCGCTTTCCGGGACAGGTCGTCGCAGTTCACGGCGACACGCACCACAGCCGTATCGATCAGCCGCTACGTGACGCGGACGGCAAGACCATTGCCAACTTCACCCGCGTCGAGACCTTCGGCTACCCGCTGATGGGCTGGACACGCGGGATTGTCGATAGCGACACCCCCGCGCTGTTCAGATTCGAAACCAACCCCTGGCCACCCAGGGCTCAGTGACAGCTCTCTTCGTCTTCGTCGCCGCTATGGACGTGGCCGTGCGCCACTTCTTCGGCACTGGCCGGACGGATCGCCGTCACTGTGCAGGTAAATACCAGCGCCATGCCTGACAGCGGGTGGTTGCCGTCGAGTACCACCTTGTCGTCGGCGATCTCGGTCACCCGATAGATGATGAAATCGTCATCCTCGCCCTCTTCCGGGCCGCCTTCGAACTGCATTCCAACCTGGAGTTCCTTGGGAAAATCCTTGCGCGGCTCGACCTGTACCAGCTCGGCATCGTAATCGCCAAAAGCCTCGTCCGGCTGCAACTTGACCTTGACCGACTCGCCAATCTTCTTGCCCTGTAGCGCTTCCTCGATCTTCGGGAAAATATCCTCGTAGCCGCCATGCAGATAAACCAGCGGCTCGCGCCCTTCGTCCACCACTTCGCCATCGGGGTCGGTCACGTGATAGTCGAGGGTGATGACGGAATCTTTGACAACCTGCATGTTCATGAATTGAGTTCCTTGACCAGGCGCAGCACGTCCAGTGCGTGGCCTTTGTAATTGACGTTGTAGAGCGCGTGTCGAATCACGCCCGACTTGTCGATGATAAACGTGGAACGGGCAATACCGTACTTCCGGTGACCGTCCACTTCTTTTGGCTGCCAGACGCCATACTGCTTGCAGACAGCGCCGTCGACATCCGACAGCAATTCGGTGCCAATGCCTTCCTTGTCGCGAAACTCCGCGTGTTTCAGGCATTCGTCGCGGCTGATGCCGAACAGGACACAGCCTTGCTTTTGAAAATCCTCTTCGTGATCCGAAAAATCCGTCGCTTCCTTGGTGCAACAAGGCGTTCCATCCTTGGCGTAGAAGAAAAGAACGACGTGATTCTTGCCGTGGTACGCCGCCAGATCGACCGTCTCCATGTCGGCGTCGGGCAATGAAAACGCGGGAGCCTTGTCTCCAACCTTAAGCAGCATGTTGTTCTCCTGAAGCGCTCTGCGTGGGGGCTTGCTGAGCACGATTCTAACGGAGGCACCTGCTGCGGTCGACGCCTTTATTTGCCCTATTTTCCGGGCAATTTTTCCGGAATCTGCACGAAGGTTTCGTCCTGACGGATCATGCCCAGTTCGAAACGCGCGCGCTCTTCGATGGCGTCATAACCCTGCTTGAGGTCGCGGACTTCGGCATCGAGGCCCGCGTTCCGGATTTCCAGCTTGCGCGTGACTTCCTTCTGCTGCTGCAATTGACGGTCGTATTCCCAGACCTTCAGCCAGCCACCCTTACCCAGCCACAGCGGGTATTGCAGCAAGCCGATCAGGGCCAGGAGGCCGACCGTCAGCCAACGCATCGAATGCTCTTAGCGCAGGTTGTAGAAGGTTTCGCGACCCGGATAGGACGCGGTATCGCCAAGATCTTCCTCGATCCGAATCAGCTGGTTGTACTTGGCGATGCGGTCAGAGCGCGACAGCGAACCGGTCTTGATCTGGCCGGCATTCAGCCCAACAGCGATATCGGCGATGGTGCTGTCTTCGGTTTCACCGGAGCGATGCGAGATCACGGCGGTGTAACCGGCGCGCTTGGCCATTTCAACTGCCGCGAAAGTTTCGGATAGCGTGCCGATCTGATTGATCTTGATCAGGATCGAATTGCCGATGCCCTTCTTGATGCCTTCCTTGAAGATGCGGGTGTTGGTCACGAAGACATCATCGCCGACGATCTGCACCGAGTTGCCCAGGCGGTCGGTCAGCAGCTTCCAGCCATCCCAGTCGGCTTCGGACATGCCGTCTTCGATCGAAACAATAGGGAACTGGTCAGCCAGATTGGCCAGATAGTCGACGAACTGGGCCGAGGTCAGTTGCAGGCCTTCGCCAGCCAGGTGGTACTTGCCGTCCTTGTAAAACTCGGAAGCGGCGCAGTCGAGTGCCAGCAACACATCCTTGCCCGGCACGTAACCGGCGAGTTCAATTGCCTGCATGATGATTTGCAGGGCTTCGGCATGGCTACCCAGGTTCGGCGCAAAACCGCCCTCGTCACCGACAGCAGTGGAATGACCGGCCTTGTTGAGCAACTTCTTCAGCGCATGGAAAATCTCGGCGCCGCAGCGGATGGCTTCACGGATATTGGCAGAACCGACCGGCATCACCATGAATTCCTGGATATCCAGGCTGTTGTTGGCATGCTCGCCGCCGTTGATGATGTTCATCATCGGCACCGGCATCTGCATCGGGCCCATGCCACCGAAATAACGGTAGAGCGGCAGACCGGATTCTTCGGCAGCAGCCTTGGCGACGGCCATCGACACGGCGAGGATGGCATTGGCGCCAAGACGCGACTTGTTGTCGGTACCGTCGAGGTCGATCATCGTTTGATCGATGAAAGCCTGTTCCTGGGCATCGAGGCCGATGATGGCCTCGGAAATCTCGGTATTAATGTTCTCGACCGCCTGCATCACGCCCTTGCCGAGATAACGGCCGGCATCGCCGTCGCGCAGTTCGATGGCCTCGCGGGAACCGGTGGAAGCACCGGAGGGAACCGCCGCCCGGCCCATGACACCGCTCTCCAGCAGCACATCAGCTTCAACGGTGGGATTGCCACGGGAATCCAGAATCTCTCGTGCAACAACATCAACGATGGAACTCATATTAATTCCTTATTATCAACAGATTAAAATAACAACCTAAATCAAATTATTAAAAGTAATTTCTTACCTTGATTCTTCAAAACCGGCGAGCTTCACAGCCTTGTCCAGCGCCACCAGGGTCGTCAGCAGGCTTTCCATGCGGTCGAGCGGCCAACTGTTCGGGCCATCAGACCAGGCCTTTTCCGGGCACGGATGGGTTTCCATGAACAGTCCGGAAATGCCAACCGCCACCGCCGCCCGCGCCAGCACCGGCACGAATTCGCGCTGACCGCCGGATGTCGTGCCCTGCCCGCCCGGCAACTGCACCGAATGGGTAGCGTCGAAGACCACCGGACAGCCGGTTTCGCGCATGATCGCCAGGCTGCGCATGTCGGAAACCAGATTGTTGTAGCCGAAGGAAGCGCCGCGCTCGCAAACCATCAGGTTGTCGGCGCCATTGTTGACCTCACGCGCCTTGTCGACGACGTTCTTCATGTCGCCCGGCGCCAGGAACTGGCCCTTCTTGATATTGACCGGCTTGCCGCAGGACGCAACGGCATGGATGAAATCGGTCTGGCGGCAAAGGAAAGCCGGGGTTTGCAGTACATCGACCACCGCTGCGACGACCGGAATATCTTCGACGGTGTGCACATCCGTCAGCACCGGCACGCCAATCTGGCGCTGCACTTCGGAGAAGATGCGCAGACCTTCGTCAATTCCCAGTCCGCGTACCGATTTGCCGGAACTGCGGTTGGCCTTGTCGTAGGAGGCCTTGAAAATGTAATTCACGCCAAGCAGAGCGCAGATTTCCTTCATGCGACCGGCCACATCGAGGCAAAGCTGCTCCGATTCGGCAGTACAGGGGCCAGCGATCAGGAAAAAAGGCTGGTCTAGACCAGCCTCGAAACCGCAGAGTTTCATTTACCTTTGGCCTGTTGGTTAGCCAGCGCCGCCTTCACGAATGACGTAAACAGCGGATGGCCCTGACGCGGGTTGGAGGTGAATTCCGGATGGAACTGGCAGCCGACGAACCAGGGATGCACTTCGGCCGGCAATTCGACCATTTCGCAGAGATCGGTGCCCGGCGCACGACCGGCGACCTTCAGGCCCTTTTCTTCGAGCTGGACGAGCAAGGCATTGTTTACTTCATAGCGATGGCGATGACGCTCGGTGATCTCGGCAGCACCGTAAATTTCGCGAGCCAGCGAGCCCTCGGCCAGCTTGCAGACCTGAGCGCCGAGACGCATGGTGCCGCCGATGTCCGAATCCTCGCTACGCTTCTCGATCTTGCCCGACGCGTCCAGCCACTCAGTAATCAGGCCGATCACCGGGTACGGCGTGGTGCGCTCGAATTCGGTGGAATGGGCACCGGTCATGCCGGCCACGTCGCGGGCGAATTCGACGACGGCGAGTTGCATGCCAAGGCAGATACCGAGATACGGCACCTTGTTCTCGCGGGCATATTTGATGGCAGCGATTTTGCCCTCGGTACCGCGTCGACCGAAGCCGCCCGGCACCAGAATGGCATCGACACCCTTCAACACGCCGCAACCCTGCTTCTCGATGTCTTCGGAATCCAGATAGATGATGTCGACCTGGCTGCGGGTATGAATGCCGGCATGCTTCATCGCTTCGATCAGCGACTTGTAGGACTCGGTCAGATCGACGTACTTGCCGACGAACGCCACCGTCACCTTGTGCTGTGGGTGCTCCAGCGCATCGACCAGCTTGTTCCAGATCGACAGGTCGGCCGCCTTGGCCAGGATGCCCAGCTTGTGGCAGACAATCTCGTCGATCATCTGTTCGTGCAGCATGGCGGGAATCTTGTAGATCGAATCGGCATCCAGGCATTCGATCACCGCTTCCGGCATCACGTTACAGAACAGCGCAATCTTGCGCCGTTCCTCGACCGGAATCGAACGGTCGGCACGGCAGAGCAGGATGTCGGGCTGGATACCGATTTCGCGTAGTTCCTTGACCGAATGCTGGGTCGGCTTGGTCTTCAACTCGCCGGCGGTCGGAATGTAGGGCAACAGCGTCAGGTGCATGTAGCAGACGTTGTTGCGACCTTCCTCGATGCCCATCTGACGGATGGCCTCAAGGAAAGGCAGCGACTCGATGTCGCCGACCGTGCCGCCGACTTCGACGATGGCCACATCGGCGCCTTCGGCACCGGCCTTGATCTTGTGCTTGATCTCGTCGGTGATGTGCGGAATCACCTGAACGGTCTTGCCGAGATACTCGCCCCGGCGTTCCTTCTTGATGACCGTGTCGTAGACCTGGCCCGTCGTGAAGTTGTTGCGCTTGGTCATTCGGGCGCTGGTGAAACGCTCGTAATGCCCGAGATCGAGGTCGGTCTCGGCGCCATCCTCGGTAACGAAAACCTCGCCATGCTGGAACGGGCTCATCGTGCCGGGATCGACGTTGATGTAGGGATCGAGCTTAAGGTGGGTGACTTTGATGCCGCGGGATTCCAGAATGGCCCCCAGCGACGCGGCGGCGATGCCTTTGCCCAGAGAGGACACGACACCGCCTGTAACGAATACGAATTTGGTCATGGAAAGACAGGCTGCGGGAAAGCCGAATGATAGCCGAAAGGGGCAAAATCCTCAAACTCGCATCATCTATAATTCGTCCCAATCCATTCACCGGTAGCCCGCCATGTCCGAATTTGCATTTGACGTTTCCATCGAAGATTTCGAAGCCAAAGTACTATTGCCGGCCGAGACCGTGCCCGTGGTCGTCGACTTCTGGGCGCCCTGGTGCGAACCCTGCAAGGTACTCAAGCCGATGCTGGAGAAGCTGGCCGAGGAGTACAAGGGCCGCTTTCTGCTGGCGATGGTCAATGCCGACGAGAACCCCGAGCTCTCCCAGCATTTCGGCGTGCGCAGCATTCCTTCGGTCAAGGTGCTGTTTCAGGGGCAACTGGTCGATGAGTTCAACGGCGCCTTGCCCGAAAGCCAGATTCGCGAATTCCTCGACCGCTTCGCCCTGCCCGCCGGCCCTGGCGGCAACTTGCGCGAGGAAGCTGCAGCACTGGTCGCCGAAGGCAAGCTCGACGAAGCGCTGGCAAAGCTGGTCGCCGCCAGCCAGGCCAACCCGCAGGATCAGGCGATCCAGCTCGATGCCGTCGATGTTCTGATGCAGCTGGGGCGCAACGATGAAGCGAAACAACTGCTGAGCGGCGATTACACCGGCGAACCCGACCGTGCCAACGCCCTGCGCGCCCGCCTGGCGCTGGCTGCGGGTGCCGCCGATACGGCCGAAATCGAAGCCAGGCTGGCTGCCAATCCGGCTGACCACGCCGCCCGCCTCGAACTTTCCCGCGCCTACGCTGCGCAAAGCCGTTTCCGCGAAGCGATGGAAGCCGCGCTGGAAGTCGTCGTCCGCGACCGTTTCTTCGACGAAGGCGCCGGCCGCAAGGCCATGCTGCATCTCTTTGAAGCCCTTGGCGGCAGCGAGCAGTACGACGACCTGATCCGCGAGTTCCGGCGCAAGATGTCGGCGGCGCTGAACTGAAAAACCATCGAAGGCATCGGTCGTGCAGCTTTTCTACACCGATGTCTTCGTCCTGCCGCTGCCGGCCGGCCATCGCTTTCCGATGGAAAAATATGCACGCTTGCGCGAAGCACTGCTCGCCAGCGGCGATTTTGCCGCAGCCGACTTTCATCTCCCGCACGCCGCCAGCGACGAAGAATTGGCCCGCGCGCACGACCCAGACTACATCCGGCAGATCAGTTGCGGTCAACTGCCCGAAAAGGCCCAAAAAGCTATCGGCTTTCCCTGGAATCCGGACATGGTCGAGCGCTCGCGCCGTTCCGCTGGCGCCACAGTCTGTGCCTGCCGTGCCGCACTGTCCGACGGCACGGTAGCCGCCAACCTGGCCGGCGGCACCCACCATGCATTCCGCGACCGAGGCGAAGGCTTCTGCGTCTTCAACGACGCCGCCGTCGCCGCCCGCGCCATGCAGGCCGAGGGCCGCGCCGAACGTATCCTGGTCGTCGATTGCGATGTCCATCAGGGCAACGGCACGGCCAGCATCCTGGCAGGCGACGACAGCGTTTTCACCTTCTCGATTCACGGCGCGCGCAACTTTCCTTTCGCCAAGGAAACCAGCGATCTCGACATCGAGCTGCCCGACGGTTGCAGCGACGAGGCCTACCTGACCCATCTCGAAGACGGGCTGATCACCGCTTTCGATCTCGCCCGGCCCGACCTTGTCATCTATCTGGCCGGTGCCGATCCTTATCACGACGACCGATTGGGTCGCCTTGGGCTCAGCTTCGCCGGCCTGGCCGAGCGCGACCGGCGCGTGTTCGCGCGCAGCAAGGCGCATGGCACGCCGGTAGCCATCGCGATGGCGGGCGGCTATGCGCGACAGATCGACGATACCGTTGCCATCCACGCCACGACGATCCGGCTGGCGCGGCAGATTTGGCGCTAGAATCGATTCATGGATAACGCCCTCTACCGCAGCGCCAGTCTGCGCCGTATTGAATCCGCGCACGCCAGGGAACCCTTGATGCAGCGCGCCGGTGCCGCTGCTGCTGCGTGGGCTGCACAGCTCGCAACCCAATGCGACAGGCCGGTGCTTGTTTTGGCCGGGCCGGGCAACAACGGCGGAGACGCTTTCGAAACTGCTCGCCTGTTGCGCGAACGCTTTTTTGAAACCTGCGTCGTTTTCAAGGGCGATGCCGAGCACCTGCCACCGGATGCCGCTGCTGCCCGACAGCGCTTTATCGATGCCGGCGGCAGCACTATCGCACACATCCCGGAAAACCGCCGCTGGTCGCTGATTATCGACGGCCTGTTCGGTATCGGCCTGGCCCGTGCGCCGTCCGGGAACTACGCCGAGTGGATTGCCACTGCCAACGATGCCGCCATACGCGACGCTTGCCCAATATTGGCGCTGGACTGCCCTTCCGGGCTCGATGCCGATACGGGCCGGACATTTTCGCCCTGCATCCAGGCCAGCCACACCCTAACGTTCATCGCCGCCAAGCCGGGCCTGCTGACAGCCGACGGCCCGGATCGTTGTGGCGAAATACGTGTCGCCTCACTCGACCTTTCACCGGCCTCGGAAGTCCCTGCCGATGGCCAGCGGGTCAGTCTGGCCGACTTTGCTACCTATCTCCATCCACGGCGACTCAACAGCCACAAGGGCAGCTTCGGCAGTGCCGGTATTCTTGGCGGCGCACAGTCGATGGTCGGCGCCGCTTTCCTCGCCGGGCGCGCAGCCCTGAAGCTAGGCGCCGGCCGCGTTTATCTTGGGCTGCTCGATCCGAACCCGCCGGCCTGCGATCTGCAACAACCCGAGTTAATGCTGCGCCGTCCTTCGGCCCTATTGCAGGCCGAACTGACGGCGCTAGCCTGTGGCCCGGGCCTTGGCGTCAGCATGGAAGCCATCACCTTGATCGATTCGGCCATTGCCGGCGAACTACCTCTGCTGCTCGATGCCGACGCGCTCAATCTGGTCGCCAGCGAAGGCAATCTGCGCGTCGCGCTAGCCAGCCGGGGCAATCCGGCCATTCTCACGCCGCACCCGGCCGAAGCCGCGCGTTTGCTGGAATGCTCGACACCGGAGGTGCAAGCCGACCGGATCGCCGCCGCGCAGGAAATCGCCGAACGCTATCACTGCCACGTTGCGCTCAAGGGCTGCGGCACTGTGCTTGCTGCGGTCGACGGCCGATTTTGGGTCAATTCCACGGGCAATCCCGGCATGGCCACGGCCGGCATGGGCGATGTATTGAGCGGCATGATCGCCGCCCTGCTCGCCCAAGGCTGGCCAGCCGTCAGCGCTCTGCTGGCAGGCGTTCACCTGCACGGCGCAGCAGCCGACCGGCTGGTCGCCGAAGGCGTCGGCCCCATCGGTCTGACTGCCGGCGAAGTGTTCGACGCCGCCCGCCGGATATTCAACGAGTGGGTGGGTACGGGTAGAGCATATTGAGCGCCATGCTCTGGCCGTTCGGCTGGACGATGCGCACATGCTCCCGACGAAACTCCCGCGCATGCTTGAGGCCGCAGGCGTGGGCAATCATCTCGACTTCCTTGTTCATGTTGCGCGTGTAGGCAGCGACGCGTTCGGCCTTGTCCTCGACATCAAGTCCACGCTGCAGCTTGGGGTCGTGCGTCGTAATGCCGGTCGGGCAGGTGTTCTGATGGCAACGCAGTGCCTGGATGCAACCGAGCGAGAACATGTAGCCGCGCGCACTATTGACGAAGTCGGCTCCGCAGGCCAGCGCCCAAGCGACCTTGGCCGGCGTCACCAGTTTGCCCGAGGCGATGACCTTGATGCGCTCGCGCAAGCCGCTCTCAATCAGTGCATCGACCACCCGGGGCAAGGCCTCGTTGATCGACAGCGCCATGTGGTCGGCCAGCGCCTGCGGCGCCGCGCCGGAACCGCCCTCGCCGCCATCGATGGCCAGAAAGTCCGGCGCGCTGTACAGCCCCCGACGATTCACCGCCTCGACCAGTTCGTGCATGAATTGCCAGCCACCGACCGCCGTCTTGATGCCGACCGGTTTGCCGGTCGTTTCCCGCACCAGCTGCACCATGTCGAGCAATTCGTCCATGTTGCCGGTTTCCGGATGACGGTTGGGCGACAGCGAATCCTTGCCGAACGGAATGCCGCGAATCGCGGCAATTTCCTCGGTCACCTTGGCTGCCGGCAGCACACCGCCCTTGCCCGGCTTGGCGCCCTGTGAGAGCTTGATCTCGAAGGCACGGACGTATTCATGCGCCGCCATCGTGCGCAACTTGTCGAGATCGAGCTTGCCGTGTTCGTCGCGCACCCCGTACTTGGCGGTACCGATCTGGTAAATCACGTCACAGCCGCCTTCCAGATGGTAAGGACTGAGCCCGCCTTCGCCGGTATCCATGTAACAGCCGGATAGCGCCGCGCCACGCGACAGCGCGCGCACCGCCGGCTGCGAAATGGCGCCGTAGCTCATGCCGCTGATATTGATTACCGAGCGGGCGACGAAGGGCTTGTCGCACCAGCCTTCGCCTATGATCAGCGGCGGCGTCGGCTGATGATCTCCGTCCAGTACCGGAAAAGCGGCATTGACGAAGACAAGTGCACCCGGCTGGTTAAGATCGTAGGTCGAACCGAAGCCGAGAATCCCGCCTTCGTTCTTCGCCATGCGATACACCCAGGCCCGGGTTGCTCGGTTAAAGGGCATTTCCTCACGGTCGCCGAGAAAGAAGTACTGGCGAAAATATTCGCCGAGATCCTCGAAGAAGAAACGCAAACGGCCGATGACCGGAAAATTGCGCAGTACGGTATGGCGCTTCTGCGTGACATCCCGCACATACAGGTAGAGCACCGCCAACGCGAGCGCGAATGCAGCCAGGACACCGATGCTTACATGAAAGACGCCGATGACTTCGGACATGCCATCCCCCAGACGGTACAATTCGGCCACCAGCATGCCGATTCGCAACGCCCATGTCCATCGAATTCGATTACCCGCTCGCCGACGAAATTATCCGTAATGTCGATACTGCCCTTGTCGAAGACATCGGTCCCGGCGATCTCACCGCCAGCCTGATCCCCGCCAAGCGTATCGCCCGGGCCACCGTCATCTCTCGCGAAGCTGGCGTACTCTGCGGCCGCGCCTGGTTTGAACGTTGCGTGATGGTTCTCGACCCGACGGCAGAAATCAGGTGGCACGCCGCCGATGGCGATGCCATCGCACCCAATCAACTGCTCTGTGAAATTCGCGGCCATGCCCGCGCCCTGCTCTCCGCCGAGCGGAGCGCACTGAATTTCCTGCAATTACTCTCGGCTGTCGCCAGCAAGGCACGCGTCTACGCCGATGCGATTGCCGGCACCGGCGCGCAGGTCGTCGATACCCGCAAGACCTTGCCCGGCCTGCGCATCGCGCAGAAATACGCAGTGCGGTGTGGTGGCGGCGGCAATCACCGCCTGGCGCTGTGGGACGCGATCCTGATCAAGGAAAACCACATTCACGCGGCTGGCGGGATTCCCCAGGCGATGGCCGCCGCCAGAATTGCCGCAGAAAATGCCGGCAACCGCTGCAAATTCATCCAGGTCGAGGTCGAATCCCTGGATGAATTGCGAATCGCGCTGACTGCCGGCGCAACGATGATCCTGCTCGACAACTTCACGCTGGCGATGATGCGCGAAGCAACGGTCATCAACGCCGGACGCGCCGTGCTTGAAGCCTCCGGCAACGTCAGTCTGGAAACGATACGTGGCATCGCCGAAACCGGCGTCGACCGGATTTCGGTCGGCGCACTGACCAAGGATGTCAAGGCGCTTGACCTGTCGATGCGGTTCGCGGATTGAACATTTCCGGCTAGGCGTGCACGGCAATTTTGGTCATAATCAAGGTGCAGTCTGAAATAAAAAACGATCACCGAGGGAATTTCACATGCTGTTTGCACTGTTTTATGTCGTTGCCATCGCCATTCTGATTCTGCACTTCACCGGTTACCTCGCCCGGCACAACCTTGAATGGCTGGTTCTTGTACTGGCCGGTGCCGTTTTCCCGGCGGTCATCTACCTGTAGCAGGCTTCCTCGCCACCAGGTCGATCAGCGCCGAACGACCTGAGTGTGCGCTCCCCTCTTCGATCACGTCTTCGTGTTCGCGCAGCAGGATGACTTCCCAATCGGCGAAAGCTTCACGTAGCAATGCTCCGGTATAGAGGTTCTCCACCGCTGACGGCCCACCGGTTTTGTAGTCCAGTTGCTTGGGCGAATAGCCCTGCAACAGCAACATGCCTCCCGGTTTTACCGCACCCTTCATCCCGTCGAACAAACGTGGCCTTTCGCCCGGCGTCGCAAACTGGATGAAAATGCCGACCACGGCGTCGAACTCAGCCTGCGGCCATGTCCAGTTCAAAATATCGGCCTGCACCAGGTTGACCGCAACATGTCTGCCATGCGCCAGTTTGGCGCATTTTTCCTGCGCCACCCGCGATATCTCGGTTGCACTGACTTCGCAGCCCTGCTCGGCCAGCCACACCGCATTGCGCCCCTCGCCATCGGCCACCGACAGAACCCGCATGCCCGGCCCGAAAAGCCCGGCCTGACTGGCAAGGAACTTGTTCGGCGCGGTTCCGAACAGATAGTCGTCACCGACATCGCGATAGCGTGCAGACCAGAAAGCTTCGTGATCGAAAGTGCTCATTTTTCCCTTTCCGGGTAACCGGTTTGAAAATTGCTTGCATTTTGGTCGGGCAACGACGCCCGGACGCGCCAGTGCATTGTGCCACTATGCAGCGCGCCATGCTTCAGGGGTCAACGGCGACACCGGCAAAAGAGTCTTTCATACAACTATTGTCAGGATTGCGACCAATTATGAAAACATTGATCCGGGTCACCGAAATCTGGGTACCGAACAAACAGCACACGCATCTCGAATTCTTCGACGGACTCTACGGCGAACTCGCCGACTTCAAGGGTGCCAGCGAAACCATTTCCTTCGCCTACGATGAAGGCCTGCCGGGCAAGGCCTGGGCGGCCCGGCGACCGGTGATCCTGCACAGCTTCGACAATTCCTATTTCCTGCGTACCGAAGCGGCCAAAAAGGCCGGACTGACCGCCGGCATCGCGCTGCCGATCTTTGCCGGCGACTACCTGCAGGCCGTGATTGTTTTCTTCATCGGTGACGACGTGGACAATGTTGGTGGCATCGAGGTGTGGAGCAACACGCCCGCCGAGTCCTTCGACATGGGCATGGACGACGGCTACTACGGCACTGCCGAAATGTTCGAATGGACTGCCCGCCACACCAAGTTCCGCCCCGGTTTCGGGTTGCCGGGGATGGTCTGGCAAAGTGGCATGCCGGTCATCGCGCAGGACATTCTCAGCTCCAAGCGCACCCTGCGCCGCGACAGCGATGTCAAGATCGGCATTAGCAAGGGGGTCGGCATTCCCTGCTCCTTCGACAACCGGCAGGCGGTCGTAATGACCTTCCTTTCCGCGCTCGGCACACCGATTGCACGCCGTTTCGAAATCTGGGTGCCAACCGAGGACGGCAGCGCCCTGCGCTTCGGCACCGGCGATTGCGACCAGCGGCCACATCTGGCCGAATGTCATGGCGAGGCACGCATCGCGCCGGGCGAAGGCGCAATTGGCGAAGCCTGGCAAAAAGGCATTCCGACCGTTCGCGCCAGCCTGATGTTTGAACCCGGTGCCGCAGCCAAGGCCGCTACGGCGGTTGGGCTGACGACGATGGTCGTCGTGCCGGTCATTCAGGATGGCCGTTTCCGGGCGGCTGTCGCCTGGTATTTCTGAAGGCGTAAAAAAGGGCAGCCTCGGCTGCCCTTTCGCGATTTGTCCGGGACTCAGACCCGCTCGACGACGAACTGCTTGATCGCATTCACGTCCGGATCCATCACCACCACATGTTGTTCAAGGGCTTCGATACCCTTGAGTTCAGCCGGGCGCACCGGCTCGGTGTTCAGGGCTTCACGGATGGTTTCCTCGAACTTGGCCGGCTGGGCGGTTTCGAGCACGATCATGGTCTGGCCGGCGGTGCGGTTTTCGAGCGCCACCTTGAGGCCGTCGGCGGTGTGGGTGTCGAGCATCACGCCGTATTTTTCATTGGCCATGCGGATGGTCGCCAGACGGTCAGCGTGGGTGCTGCGGCCCGAGGTGAAGGCGAATTTCGGCATGTTTTGCCAGTAGACCGTGCCCGAGAGATCAAAGGCCTGGCCTTTATCAACCTTGGCCCACAGTTCGCGCACGACATCGGCGTCGCGGCCCACGAGGTCAAAAACGAAACGCTCGAAGTTCGAGGCCTTGGAAATGTCCATCGACGGGCTGGAGGTGACGTTGGTTTCTGCCGAAGTACGCGGACGATAGATGCCGGTCTTGAAGAACTCGTCGAGCACGTCGTTTTCGTTGGTGGCGAGCACCAGCTTGGCAATCGGCAGGCCCATCTGGCGGGCGATGTGGCCGGCGCAGATGTTGCCGAAGTTGCCCGACGGCACGCAGAAAGCCACCTGCTCGTCGTTGGACTTCGTCGCCAGGAAATAGCCCTGGAAGTAATAAACGATCTGGGCCGCAACGCGCGCCCAGTTGATCGAATTGACCGCGCCGATCTTGTACTTGGCCTTGAATTCGGCGTCGTTGGAAACCGCCTTGACGATGTCCTGGGCGTCGTCGAACATGCCGCGCACGGCGATGTTGAAGATGTTCGGGTCTTGCAGCGAGTACATCTGCGCGCGCTGGAAGGCGCTCATCTTGCCATCCGGCGAGAGCATGAAGACCTTGACGTTGTGCTTGCCGCGCATGGCGTATTCGGCCGCCGAGCCGGTATCGCCGGAGGTTGCGCCGAGGATGTTGATCGATTGGCCGCGCTGGTCGAGCACGTACTCGAAGAGGTTGCCCAGAAGCTGCATCGCCATATCCTTGAAGGCGAGCGTCGGGCCGTTGGAGAGCTCTTGCGTGTAGAGGCCGTCTTCGAGCTGGGTCAGCGGGGTGATTTCGGCGGCATTGCCGCCGTTGCGCGTAAAGCGATAGACCTCGGCGGTGTAGGTCTTTGCGACGATGGCCTTGAGATCAGCCGGCGGAATGTCGGTGATGAACTTGGAGAGGATTTCGTAGGCCAGATCGGCATACGACAGCTTGCGCCAGGCGTCGAGCTCGGCACGGGTAATCTGCGGGTAGCTTTCCGGCAGGTAGAGGCCGCCGTCCGGGGCCAGACCACCGAGGAGGATGTCGCAGAAAGCCTGGGGCGCGGACTGGCCGCGAGTCGAGATGTAGCGCATGGCGTAAAAACCTGGAAAGCGAAAAATGGCGATTTTACAGCGTCGACCGCGACAGGCGCATGGCTTGTAGAAAACTGCAGGCAAACAAGCCCACTCCGCCCATTACCAGTCCCCCCGCCAGCAGGTCGAGCCCGGCGAGCAGCGCAATGGCTGCTGAAAAGAACATCGCCGCCCGCCAGATGCCGCTGGCCGCCAGCTTTTGCCGCATGAGGTGGCGCGCCGGAATAGCCGGCCCAGGCCAGCGCCAGACCGGCAGCAATTGGCTCAGCGCGCCGGTCACCAGAGGCAGCAAGAAGCCGACGCCCCAGGCAAGCAAGGTGGGTCGTCCGGACATCAGGCCGGCGCCATGCGCCACACCGGCCGCCAGCGTGAGGAGCAAACCGGCGACGGCCGCCAGCAAGGAAGCGGCAACACCATCGGCCAGCATGGCGCGGAAGCCGAAACGCCGCACCCACTGGCCGACCAGGCCCAGCGCAGCGACCAGCATCAGCGCCGCGCCCGGTGCCGCAAACGGCCAGACCACGGCCGCCCCGGTGGCCACGACCAACGCCCCGCCCGCCACCAGCCACAGGCGGCGGCGTAGCCAGCCGGCAGCCTCAGGATCTGGCTTGCCGAGCGCCGTCGGCAGCAGCACCGGCAAAGTGCCGAGCGCCGCCAGCCCGACCAGCCCGAGCGTGTTCAGGTGCAGGTGAAAAATTCGCAAGGCTTTCCAATAGGACGGCAAGACCTGAATCAGCGGCACTGCCAGCAGCGCCAACATCAGGCAGCCAAGCGCAGCCCCGTACCAGCGCCAGCCGGGATGCGGCGAACCCAGCGCGGCGCGCGCCCGGCCCGCCATCCAATTGAGCAAAATGGCTGCCAAAAGCAGGTCGACCGCAGCAGCCGCATGAACCAGCCAATAAGGTACCAGCCCCTGCATTGCGGCCACCGCGACTACGCCCGCCACTTGGGCGGCCAGCGGCAGGCGGGTGATCCACGGCCCGGGGTCTCGGGTGCGCGTCAACACCGGCACGAAGTGGCTCATCGCCGCAAAGATCAAGGGCACGATGCCGACGGCGAACGCCAGATGCGCTACCGCCAGCGGCGAACCGACCCCGCTCAGCGCCAGAACGGCACTGCCCAACAGGGTGAGAAGGGTCAGGCTCGCAGTAACTAACAATCAGATAACGATGGCAAGGTCGATGGCGATGGCGCCCGGGTTGGGCTGTCTGTATTCGCTGCTCAGGCGCTCACCGCATCTGGCGCCCAACCGGTCGCTGGGAGCGGTGCAGATCGTGGCTAATGCAGCCGCGCATGTTTTGCCCGGGCTGCACGGCATCGAATCCCCCAAAAACGACTGCACGACGGAATCGCTTGGCGATACCGCGCGCATCGACGGGTTAAAGCCCTTCCGGGGTAGTGTGCATGCAAACATGAATGGCGTGCATCATAGCGCCTTGAGTGGCTAGCCGGAATGGCAATCCGGCGCGATTCTGCGGCCCCCCGGCAATTATTCCTTGATAAGAATAGCCAAGACCCAAAGCCGCAAAAAGCTATCGACATCCGATATTCAGAGGAAAATACCCCCCGAATATCGTATCAATTGACGCCCGAACGCTTGATCAGCGCCTGCAACTCGCCAACGATGCCGCGCCGGAAACTCAGCACGCACAGTACGAAGATCGTGCCCATGATGACCGTCACCCAGGAACCGACCGAATCCGCCAATTGGGTCTGTAGTGCCACGATGGTCGCTGCACCGACGAGCGGGCCCAGGATGGTTCCCAGACCGCCGAGCAAGGTCATCAGCACCACCTCGCCCGAGGCATGCCAGTGCACATCGCTCAGCGATGCGAGCTGGAAAACCAGCGTCTTGGTCGCCCCGGCCGTACCGGCCAGTGCCGCAGAGATGACGAAGGCGATCAATTTGAACTTGGCGACATCGTAGCCCAGCGAAATGGCGCGCGGCTCGTTCTCGCGAATGGCCTTGAGAATCTGCCCGAAGGGCGAATGAATCGTGCGGTAGATGATGAAAAAGCCGAGGCAGAATATGGCGAACACCAGGTAGTACATTGCGAGGTTGTTGGACAGGTCGATCACCCCGAACAGGTTGCCGCGTGGCACCCCCTGCAAGCCGTCTTCGCCACCGGTCGCCTTGATCTGGATGGCGAGGAAGAAAACCATCTGGGCCAGGGCCAGGGTGATCATCGCAAAGTAGATTCCGGTACGCTTGATGGCCAGCCAGCCAAAAAGCCAGCCGAGCAGTCCGGCCGACACGGTGCCGGCGAGGATGCCGACTTCCGGCGTGACGCCGAGGTCGCGCACCATCAGTCCGCAGACATAGCCAGCAGTACCGAGGAAGGCCGCATGGCCGAACGAAAGCAGCCCGGCGAATCCCAGCAGCAGGTTGAATGCACAGGCGAACAGGCCATAGCACAGGATTTTCATCAGGAAAGTCGGGTAGACCGCAAACGGAGCGATCAGACCGAGGACAAACAGCACACCGAGGAACAGGGGGAGTTTCGACTCGGCAAACGAGGCAGGCGCGTTCATGTGATTTCCCTTTGCTTCAGGACTTGCCGAAGAGGCCCGCCGGCCGCACCAGCAGAACGATGACCATGATCACGAAAACCACCACGCTGGAGGCCTCGGGATAGAACACCTTGGTCAGCCCTTCGATCAGGCCAAGCCCGAGGCCGGTCAGGATCGAGCCCATGATCGAGCCCATGCCGCCGATCACCACCACGGCGAAGACGACGATGATGAGATTCGAGCCCATCAGCGGATTCACCTGGAAGATGGGCGCCGCCAGCACTCCCGCGAAAGCTGCCAGAGCCACGCCGTAGCCATAGGTGAACGTGATCAGTAGCGGCACGTTGATGCCCAGCGCCTGCACCATCTGCGAATTTTCGGTACCGGCACGCAGGTAGGCGCCGAGTTTGGTGCGTTCGATCATGTACCAGGTGCCGAAACAGACGGTCAGCGAGGCAACGATGACCCAGCCGCGATAGATGGGCAGGAACATGAAGCCGAGATTGACGCCGCCGGAAAGCAACTCGGGCACCTCGTAGCTTTCGCCGGAAATACCGAACTGGTCGCGGAAGATGCCTTCGAAGATCAGCGCCAGACCGAAAGTCAGCAGCAGGCCGTAAAGGTGATCGAGCTTGTATAGCCGACGCAGCATCAGGCGTTCGATCACCACGCCAACGGCGCCAACAATGAGCGGCGCGACAATCAGCGCAACCCAGTAGCTGATACCGAAACGGGTCAGCGCAATCCAGGCGACGAATGCGCCCATCATGTACTGCGCACCGTGGCAGAAATTGATGATGTTCAGCAGGCCGAAGATGATCGCCAGCCCAAGGCTGAGAATGGCGTAGAACGAGCCGTTGATCAGCCCCACCAGCAACTGACTGCCCAGCAACGCGGTCGGTATTCCGAATATTTCCATGGAAAACTCCAGACCCGGCGCGAACCCGTGTTCGCGCCGGATATTGCGATGAGTCTGCTTACTTCTTGATCAGCGGGCAGCGTGACAGCGACAGCGGCTGGAACGCCTCGGCAGCCGGGATGACCGCCTTGATCGTGTAGTAATCCCACGGATACTTGGAATCGGCCGGCTTCTTCACTTGCATCAGGTACATGTCGTGCACCATGCGGCCGTCTTCGCGAATCTGACCGTTCTTGGCGAAGAAGTCGTTAATGGGCGTCTTTTTCATCATCGCCATGACTTTGGTCGTATCGTCGGTACCCGCCGCCTTGACCGCCTTCAGGTAGTGATAGATCGACGAATATTGGCCAGCCTGAACCATGGTCGGCATCTTCTTCTGCTTGTCGAAGAAGCGCTTCGACCAGGCACGGGTCTCGTCGTTACGATCCCAATAGAAACCTTCCGTCAGATACATTCCCTGAGTCGATTTCAGACCGAGAGCGTGAATGTCGGTAATGAACATCAGCAGACCGGCCAGGGATTGCTTGGGCGTGATGCCGAACTCGGAAGCCTGCTTGATGGCATTGGTGGTATCGGCGCCGGCGTTGGCCAGGCCGATGACCTGCGCGCCGGAGGCTTGGGCCTTGAGCAGGAAGGAGGAGAAATCGGAGCCGGGGAACGGGTGGCGAACCGAACCAAGCACCTTGCCACCGTTGGCCGTGACGACAGCCGTCGCATCCTTTTCCAGCGCCTGACCGAAGGCGTAATCGGCGGTGAGGAAGAACCAGGTCTTGCCGCCGCCCGTCGTGACCGCCTTGGCGGTGCCGTTGGCCACGGCGTAGGTGTCGTAGGTGTAGTGCACCGAAACGTCATTGCACTGCTCGTTGGTGATTGGCGTGGAAGCCGGGCCGTTCATGATCACGATGCGATCTTTTTCCTTGGCCACCTTCATCACAGCCAGGGCAGTCGAGGTCGTCACCAGTTCGGTGACGGTGTCCACGCCTTCACGTTCGATCCATTCACGCGCCTTGTTGGAGGCGATGTCGGCCTTGTTCTGGTGGTCGGCGCTCACCATTTCGATCTTGAAGTTCGGTTTTTCATTGGCGATGAAATCGTCGATGGCCATTTTGGTCGCCAGCACGGCGCCGGAACCGGCAAGGTCGGAATAAGTACCGGAAAGGTCGGTAAGAACACCAATCTTCACGGAGCCGCCTGAAACCTGGGCCTGGGCACCACAGGAAAGCGCAGCCAGGGCGGCGGCGCAGGCGGTAGTGGCAAATTTCTTGGATAGCATGGATGAATCCTCCTTAGGGCGTGGGCACACTCGGTCAAACGCCGAGTGTCTGATGCAGCCAGTCCATCTTGCCCGGGAGTTCTTCCTGGGTAATGGTGGCAATTATTTCTCCATGTTCGAGCACGTAATGGCGGTCGGCCAGCGGTGCCGCGAAGCGGAAATTTTGTTCGACAAGGATGATGGTGAAACCGCGTTTCTTCAGCTCGGTGATCACCTCGCCCAGTTTCTTGACGATTACCGGGGCCAGGCCCTCGGTGATTTCGTCGAGCAGCAGCAGCTTGGCGCCAGTGCGCAGGATGCGCGCCATTGCCAGCATCTGCTGTTCGCCGCCGGAGAGCTTGGTTCCCGGGCTGTTGCGCCGTTCTCCAAGGTTCGGAAACATCTCGTAAATTTCTTCTACCGACATCCCGCCACTGGCGACGATCGGCGCCAGGGTCAGATTTTCTTCGGCACTGAGCGAAGCGAATATGGCCCGTTCTTCCGGACAGTAGCCAACGCCGTGATGGGCGATCTTGTGCGTCGGCACGTTGATGACTTCGTTACCATTGATCATGATCGAGCCGGTTCTCCGCCCGACCAGGCCCATGATCGATTTCAGCGTGGTCGTCCGCCCTGCTCCATTACGCCCCAGCAGGGTGACGCACTCCCCCTTGGCAACATTCAGATCGATGCCGTGCAGGATGTGCGACTCACCATAGAAGGCGTGCAGATCGGTCAGGCGCAGGTATTCGGGTTTCGGCTTGAAAGCGCTGGTCATGGTGTTCTTCCGCTCAGTGGTGGGCGTCGTTCATGTCGTTTGAACCGACATAGGCTTCGAGCACCTTCGGATTCTTCGAGACTTCCTCGTAGCTGCCCTCGGCGAGTACGCTGCCACGCGTCAGTACCGTGATGCGGTGGCACAGGTTGGCGACCACCGACAAGTTGTGCTCGACCATCAGGATGGTGCGATTGGCTGAGACCTTACGGATCAGCTCGACGACCCGTGCGATGTCTTCATGGCCCATGCCCTGCGTCGGCTCGTCCAGCAGCATCATGTCCGGGTCGAGCGCCAGCGTCGTGGCAATTTCCAGCGCCCGCTTGCGCCCGTAAGGCATTTCCGCCGTCACGGTATCCGCGAATTCAGTCAGGTCGACGGCCTCCAGCAGCGCCATCGCTTCACCGTTCAGTTTATTGAGGCTCTTTTCCGATTTCCAGAAATGAAACTCCGTACCCAGCTTGCGCTGCAGGCCGATGCGGACGTTCTCCAGCACGGTCAGATGGGGAAAGGTGGCGGAAATCTGGAAAGAGCGGACAAAACCCCGGCGGGCGGTGACGGCTGGCGCTTCGCGGGTGATGTCCTCACCTTTGAAGAGGATGGTGCCGGCAGTCGGTGGCAGGAACTTGGTGACCAGGTTGAACACCGTCGTCTTGCCCGCCCCGTTCGGGCCGATCAGGGCATGGATGGTTCCGCGCTGTACCTTGAGATTGACATCGGAAACGGCAGTAAAGCCCTTGAACTCCTTGGTCAGCCCGCGCGTTTCAAGAATGAAATCGCTCATTGTTTCTCCTGAAGGGGCAAGCGTGTCTCCTCGCCGAAATATTTATTCTTTCCGTAATTCATTTACGGTTAGTTAATTATTGCACGCCGAGCCTCTGGATATTATTTCAATTTTCATTGGGGTTTTCCCCAGTATCACCGGCAATGAAAGGATGTGCCGGCAATAAAAAAGGGAGCCCGCAGGCTCCCCGAGTCCGGCCTTGACGGCCTCTCGCACGATGGGTCTATAGCCGCTCGAATACCCCCGCAGCCCCCATCCCGGTACCAATGCACATGCTGACCATGCCGTACTTGCCGCCGGTACGCTGCAGGCCATGCACCAGCGTGGCGGTGCGGATGGCACCGGTCGCGCCGAGCGGATGACCGAGGGCGATGGCGCCGCCGAGCGGGTTGATCTTGCCCGGGTCGAGCGGCACATCCTTCAGCACCGCCAGCGCCTGTGCGGCGAAGGCTTCGTTGAGCTCGATCCAGTCGAGCTGGTGCTCGGCGATGCCGGCCAGCTTGAGCGCCTTGGGGATCGCTGCGACCGGGCCAATGCCCATGATTTCGGGCGGTACTCCGGCCACGGCAAAGCTGCAGAAACGGGCCAATGGCACCAGATTGAACTGCTTGAGAATCTTTTCCGAGACCAGCAGCACCGCTGCCGCACCGTCCGACATCTGCGAGGCGTTGCCGGGGGTCACCGAACCCTTGGCGTGGAAAACCGGCTTCAGCTTGGCCAGGCTCTGCACCGTCACGTCGGCGCGCGCGCCTTCGTCATGCTCGGCCAGGCGCTGGCGATGTTTGACCTCGCCGGTCTTCAGGTCGGGCAGATACTCGTCGACCAGATACGGCGTGATCTCGGCCTTGAAATGGCCGGCATCGATGGCGGCGCATGCTTTCTGGTGCGAGGCGTAGGCGAAGGCATCCTGTTCTTCGCGGCTGATGTGCCATTGCTCCGCCACCTTCTCGGCGGTCAGGCCCATGCCGAAGGCGATGGCCCGCTGCTCGTCGTGGGCGAACACAGCCGGATTGACCACCACCTTGTTGCCCATCATGTTGGTCATGACGGTCATCGACTCGGTGCCTGCCGCGATCATCGCGTCGGCCTGGCCCAGGCGGATCTGGTTGGCTGCATCCGCTACCGCCTGCGAACCGGACGAGCAGAAGCGGTTGATGGTAATGCCCGGCACGTTGTTCGGCAGCCCGGCCAGCAAGACGCCGATGCGGGCGACGTTCATGCCCTGCTCGGCTTCCGGCATGGCGCAACCGACGATCACGTCGCCGATCAATGCCGGGTCCAGCCCCGGCGCCTGCGCCATGACACTCTTGAGGACGTGGGCCAGCAGGTCATCCGGCCGCACGTTGCGATACATGCCCTTGCGCTTGGCGACCGGGGTGCGGGTCACGGCGACGATATAGGCGTCCTGAATCTGTTTGTTCATTGTCTGTCTCCGCCGTCTCAGTTACGCAGGGGTTTGCCGGTGTCCAGCATGTGCTTGATGCGTGCCTGGGTTTCCGGGGTTTTGAGGAGTTCGAGGAATTGCCGGCGTTCGACGGCCAGCAGCCAGGTTTCATCGACCAGGCTGCCGTATTCGACTTCACCGCCGCACAGGGCAACGGCGACGGCGCGGGAAACGCGGTAATCGTGGGCCGAAATCATGCCGCCTTCGCGCATGTTGATCAGTGTCATCTCCATGCTGGCGATACCGGCCCGACCGGCCACCGGAACGCCGCGCGCCGGGACCGGCGGGACATAGCCGGCATCGGCCAGCAGGCGGGCTTCCTTGAGGGCAACAAAGAGCAGTTCGCGGGCATTGAACAAGATCGTGTCGCCGGCCTTGCCGAAACCGAGATCGATCGCTTCATGGGCGCTCTTGCTCATCTTGCCCATGGCCACGGTCATGAAGGTTGGCGACAGGTTGCCGAGCACTTCGCCCGACGCGCCTGACTGTGCTGCCCAACGGGCCGCGCGCAGCGCCAGCTCCTTGCAGCCGCCACCGGCCGGGATCAGCCCGACGCCGACTTCGACCAGACCGAGATAGCTTTCCAGCGCCAGCACGCGCTTGGCCGCATGCATGGCGAACTCGCAGCCGCCGCCCAGCGCCATGCCCTGCACTGCAGCGACAACCGGCAGTGGCGCATACTTGATCGCCATGGTCGCCTGCTGGAACTTGCTCACCGTCTGTTCGAGGCGGTCGAAATCGCCGGCCACGCAGGCATCACTGATCTGCTTGAGATTCGCCCCGACGGCAAACGGTGCATCGTGCCAGATGACCAGGCCATCCAGACTACCGGCCGCCTGCTTGAGCGCAGCCAACACGCCGTCGAGCACCTCATCGCCAATGGCGTGCATCTTGGATTTGAAGGAAATGATGCCGATGGCGGCATCGACTTCTGGCAAGCTCCACAGTCGGACACCGTCGTTTTCGAACAGGGTTTTGCCGCTCTTTTCCGGCTGGGCCAGGGTTTCACCCAGCAACATTTCCGGGAAGAGCTGACGGCCATAGACCGGCAGGGTCGAGCGCGGCACATTGTCCTGGCGGCTGGCCGACCACGAGCCGGCCGGGCCATGTACGCCGCTTCGGCCCTTGGTCATTACCCAGGCCGGCAGCGGCACGCTGCTCATGGCCTTGCCAGCGGCGATGTCGGCGGCAATCGCCTGTGCCGTTTCTGCCCAGCCAGCGGCCTGCCACAGTTCGAACGGCCCTTGCGACCAGCCGAAGCCCCAGCGCAGCGCGAAATCGACATCGCGAGCGTTGTCGGCAACATTTTCCAGTTGCACGGCGCAGTAGTGGAACAGATCGCGGAAGATCGCCCACAGGAATTGCGCCTGCGGATGGTGTGAAGTACGTAAGGCACTCAGGCGGGCCGCCGGGTCGCTCATCTTGAGCATGGCGTCGACTTCCGGCGCCAGGCTGTCGTCGCTGTCGCGGTAATCGCCGCTGGCCGGATCGAACACCTGAATGGTCTTGCCCTGCTTGCGGAAGATGCCGCCCTTGGTTTTCTGGCCGAGCGCGCCCTTGGCGATCAAGTCATCGAGCCAGGCCGGGACATTGAAGTAGCCATGCCAGGGATCGCCCGGCAGGGTGTCGCGCATGGTCTTGACGACATGTGCCAGGGTGTCGAGGCCGACGACATCGCCGGTCCGGTAGGTGGCGCTTTTCGGGCGGCCGATTTTCGGCCCGGTCAGGCCGTCGACCGTATCCGGGCCCAGACCGAAGGCGGCGGTATGATGCATCACCGCCAGCATGGAAAAGACACCAATCCGGTTGGCGACGAAGTTGGGGGTATCCAGCGCCCGCACGACGCCCTTGCCCAGGCGCGAGGTCAGCCAGGTTTCCAGGCCATCCAGCGTGGCCGGATCGGTGCTGCGGGTAGCGATGATTTCGACCAGCGGCATGTAGCGCGGCGGGTTGAAGAAGTGGATGCCGCAAAACCGGGGCCGCAAGGCCGCCGGCAGCGCATCGGCCAATGCATTGATCGACAGCCCGGAAGTGTTGGAAGCGACGGTTGCGGTCGACGCCAAAAAAGGGGCAATTTTCAAATAGAGATCGTTCTTCCAATCCATCCTTTCGGCGATGGCCTCGATCACCAGATCGCACTCGCTCAGCAGCGACAGATGTTCCTCGTAGTTCGCCGCATCGATGTATTGCAGCTTGTCGCGCGTCACCAGCGGCGACGGTTGCATGCGCTTGAGGCCTTCCAGCGCCTTCTTGACGATGCCGTTCCTGTCGCCCTCCTTCGCCGGCAGGTCGAACAGCACCACCGGCACATTGGCATTGGCGAGATGGGCGGCGATCTGCGCACCCATGACGCCAGCGCCCAGAACGGCAGCTTTCTTAACCGTAAATTTGCTCAAAGCATTCTCCTGAAACGAATTAACCGGCCAATTGCTCGCGCATGGCCTTCTTGTTGAGCTTGCCGACGCTGGTGCGGGCCAGGCTGTCGACGAAACGCACTTGCTCGGGCACGGCAAACTTCGAGATGTGCCCCTCCTCGGCAAAATGCAGGACGTGCGCCTTGATGTCCTCGACGCTGGCCGTTTCGCCGGTGCGCAGGACGATCATCGCCAGCGGCCGTTCGCCCCATTTGTCGTCCTTGATGCCGATCACGGCGACTTCATTGACCGCCGGGTGCTGCGAAATGATGCTTTCCAGCTCCAGCGAAGAGACCCATTCGCCGCCCGTCTTGATGACATCCTTCAGACGGTCGGTCACCGTCAGCATGCCGCGCGGGTCGATGCTGCCGATGTCGCCGGTGTGCAGATAACCGCCCTCCCACAGCTCTTCCGAGGCGGGCGGGTTGTGCAGGTAGCCCTGCGTCAGCCACGGCGCACGCACGACGATTTCGCCGGTCGCCTTGCCGTCGCGCGCAACATCGAGCATCTCGGCATCGACCGTATGCAGGTCGACCAGCGGCAGCGTATAGCCGGTTCTGATGCGCTCGGCGGCCTGGGCATCGACATCGGGTATCGACTCGCGGACATGGGCGATGGTCAGCAGCGGGCAGGTCTCCGACATGCCGTAACCGGTGAAGACATCCATCCCCCGCGCCAGCGCGGCAGCGGCCAGCCCCTTGGGGAAGGCAGCGCCGCCAATGATCATCTTGCAGCGCGACAGGTCGACGCCCTCGCCCGCCTTGCTGCTCAACAACATGTGCAGGATGGTCGGCACGCAATGCGAGAAGGTGACGCCTTCATTGGCGATGAACTGGAGCAGCGTGTCAGGCGCGTAACGGCCGGGGTAGACCTGCTTGAGACCGAGCATGGTGGCGACGTAAGGCAGACCCCAGGCATGGACGTGGAACATCGGCGTGATCGGCATATAGACATCGTCGCGATGCAACCGCCCCTGGCTGGACGCACTCCCCAGCATGGTCGCGGCTCCCAGGGTGTGCAGCACCAACTGGCGGTGGCTGAAGTAGACACCCTTCGGCAAGCCAGTGGTACCGGTAGTGTAGAAGGTCGTCGCGCGGGTGTTTTCGTCGAAATCGGGGAAGTCGTAGCTGGAGGGTGCGGCAGCGAGCAGCGCCTCGTATTCGCCGGCATACGGCACCTTGAAGCTGCTCATCGTCGAACCGTCATCGCTGATCAGGATGAATTTCTTCACCGTTTCGAGCTGATCCTTGATGATCGCAAGAATCGGGATGAATTCGACGTTGACCGCAACGATGTCGGCCTTGGCGTGATTCAGCGTGTAGAGAATCTGTTCCGGCGACAGACGCACATTCACCGTCTGCAAAACCGCGCCCATCATCGGCACGGCAAAGAAGGATTCGAGATAGCGGTGGCTGTCCCAGTCCATCACCGCCACGGTATCGCCGGGACCGATGCCCAGGCCGGAAAGCGCATTGGCTAGGCGGCCGATACGTTCGAAGAACTGCGTATAGGTATAACGCTGTTGATCGCGATAGACGATTTCCGTGTTGCCCGCTGTGGCGCGGGCCGAATGCAGCAACTGCTTGATGAGCAGCGGATAGGTGTAGGCGGACGGCGTTACATTGATGGCTTGCAAGGACATCTGGGTCTCCTTCGTTATGGATTTAGAAGAAGGAGACTAGCCGGATCACGCCCGCCGGTAAGCCGGATATTTCTGCAAACGCTGTAGGAAAATTCCTAAATTTGGCGGCCACCGACCGCGCAGCGGTATTCGCCCGGCCGCGCGCCCGTCCATTTCTTGAACGC